>Ga0099826_10002205_pt1 | contig 12422 bp, 5 predicted proteins | sample Mtrugardesep15_FD_76830 | JGI IMG/M metagenome (GOLD analysis project Ga0099826, IMG submission 76830) | Root nodule microbial communities of legume samples collected from California, USA - M. trunc garden sep15 | ecosystem: Host-associated > Plants > Roots > Nodule | place: USA: California...
ATCATTAATAGACAACAAAGCAATGAACGTTACACAACCAAACACAATTATGCTCAAATTTTCAAAACATCAGCACTACTCAAAACAAAACAAAAAAAAAAAAAACAAAAAACCCAACTTCAGAAACCACCAAACCCAGTTGAATTCCCACCAAAATAAACCAACACAACATTCCATAACAATCACACACACACACACACAGATCAATAAAAAAAAAGTGATTTTTAACAATTAAGATACAAAGAGAACTTACAAAGAAGAAGAATGAACAAGAACAACATTTTGAGCTGCTTTATACCCTCAACAGTAGAAAAGTTAAAGCATTCAAAGAAAGAATGAAAAGGTAAATGTATGCATTTGAAGAAGAAAAACTAGCATAATAGTATCATCAGATCACTTTTGAAGAAGGTTCAAAAGTGAGTGGGGACTATTACAGTAATAGCTGTATGGAGAGAGAGAGAGAGAGAGGGTCCCACACAACTAGCATTTAACAATGAGCATAACTACCACATTTACACTCATCAAATGCACTTCACATTCTTTCACTACTTTTTTGACAATACAAGCTAGTTTCACACGAGTCACGCGTGTGAGAGACAACTATGCTATAAAAAAGACATGTTGTGTTTATGTTTGTGCGTGTTGAAAAGGTTTGTGTTTGTGTTTTGTGTTGTTGGCGCTAACTCATGTGGCAGTTGGTAGATGGAGACATTTATTACTAAGGTTAGTTTTTTGGATATGTTTTTATTTTGGAAGTTGAATAGAGGTGTTACTCCTACCAGTTTCATGCATTTAATTCAAGAGGTTGGAGTATTTTTTTGGGTTAATATTAACCTATTTTAAGTATGGTGAAATATACTTTATACAAGCCTTCTTTAACTAACATTTACATCATTTTTGTTGAAAGAAAATTACTATTACATTTTTGTTGCTTAGAGGGTTCTATGTACAATTAGGTTTGGCTATATACATTCATGTGTTTTTTAACCTTAACCTAACTTGAAAATACTCAACTTAAATAAAGCTATGACTTTTGTTAGTTACAACTCCATATTTTATTTGTTATACCCTTTCTTTTAATTTGGACCGGTAAACGTTAGAGTTCAACTTGGACCAGTTAAAGGTTGACTATTGATATATTAATATTTAATACATACGGTTGAGATTAATAATTCAGTACCTGTTGTACAAGTTGAATGATAGGCAAGACTTATGTAAAATTGGCAGCATTGTAACATTTTTGTCATTTTGTGAAAATGGATTTATGGACGTTGGGTCTAAACATGAACCTTTGTCATTTTGTGAAAAAACTATTTGCAGAAAATAAAATAAAATTTGTCAAAAAGATTAGGGTTAAATATGTTTTTGGTCCCCATAAAATTGGGACCCTTTAAGTTCAGTCCTTACTTAATTTTAATAGTTCTTTTAATCCCTAAAAATAATTTATGTACTCAGTATTAGTCCCTCCTCAATTCAAATTTGTTTAATTTATGCTTAAACTCTTGAGTTTTGAACATTTTTTTGCAGATGTGTTAAGAACATTACTAAAAGTTTCTCTAAAAAAAATTATTGCAAAGTTTTATTTCTACGTCCAGATTTTGTTAATTTTATCTTGAACTTTTGTCGTTTTAAAAAATTCATATTTAATTTGTTTCATGTTAAAAATTCTAAATTTTGGTAAATAAACCTTTCATAGTGTTCTAAACGTGTCTAAAAAAAATTGTTCAAAAATTTAAGAGTTTAAGGATAATTAAACAAACTTTGTTGTAATAGGGACTAAAATTAGAAGTAATTTTTTTTGTAGGGACTAAAAAACCTATTAAAATTAAGTAAGGACTAAACTTAGAAGTTCCCAATTTTATAGGACCAAAAACATATTTAACCCAAAAGATTAATGTGAAAAAAATCTGCTACAATAAAATACGGACAAAGTAATTTATATAACACAAGATGAGAGTAATGTAAAGTTATATACTAATATCAGCCAATTTTTTTTTTTTAGAAAAAACTATTTACGGAAAATAAAATAAGATTTGTGATAAAAAAAACTATTGAGAGTAACGTAAAGTAATATACTAATATCAGCCAATATATTTTTTTTTAGAAAAACTATTTACGGAAAAAAAAACTATATGAGTGAAGAGTTTGAAAGGAAAAAAACTTTTATTAATTTTTATCAAGTTTGGATGCCAATCTCTTATTAATAGTTACATTTTTATTTTTATTACGAATTTCATTCTTAGAAATTTTTATAGTGGCTTGTATTTATTTTTAACAAGATACATAAATTGACTATATATTCTGGAATTTGTAAGACTCGTACTCATGTGCATCTAGACTCTAGGGAAAAAAGCAAAAGGAGGTGCTAGCATGTTTTTTTTATAAGCGGTGTATGGTATGAGACAACTAGAACACAACTTGTGATACCAGGTAATTTCACTGGTCTAAGTTGAACCAAAACATACATTGGTCCACGCTAAAGGGACCCTCAAACACTATTTAATCATGATATATCTAAAGTATCTCTAGCGTCATATTTAGTTTTATTTATAAGAAGCCAAAACAATATATAAAATAAAATGATACTATCATGGCAGGCTCATCACCCCCGAAAAAAACAATTAAAAAGAGATTCGATGGAAGAGATTATATATGTGGGAATAGTAGTCTAGTAATTGGAACATGATAATTTTTAGAAGATTCAATCAACCATATAAAGAAAGACTCATACTCTTCCATCATGATCACTTCTTTATATGATCAAGTAGAGGACACTAAAAACATAACCGATGAAGGTTTCCTTTTATAGGAAGACCAAGATACAAAAGGGAGGCCCGACCAATTTTACAATTGTGAGCAACATAAACAAAGTCAACCAAGAATCAACCACATTCATACCCACCAACATATTTTTATGAAAATTTATTTTTAACCCTGAAATAAGCTAAAAAAATAATACAATTAGATACCAAGGCCATAATATTATCCAAACTATTCTCTCCCATAATTAGAGTATCAACAAACTACAAACTAGAAATCTACAGCTCCAATGAACAACCAACCTTATACCCTATAAACAACTTAATCTCAACCCTTCAAAACATCAATAAAAAAACAAAAATGATGAGAAAAGATCATCTTGCTGCAAACCCATCTCAATTTAAATTCATTAGTTAGATTACCATTTATTAACACTGAAATCGATGCCGAACTAACGTATATTATAATCCATTTTCTCCACAAGAGTGTAAAATTCATTTTGGACATGACCACGTCCAGATACTCTCAATTGAATTTCAAACCTTAAATCAACTTTAAATACAATGAGTTCATTCTCTGACTTTCTCCCCTCACTCGCCACCTCGTTGGCAATAATATTTTCATCTAATATTTGCATCATTCAACGAGGGACAACCAACTTCAATATCTTGACTAAAACTTTCGACAACACTTTGTGCATATAGCGACCAATGATATCAGCCTAAAATCATACAATCGTTACAGACTAACAACGTTCAGAATCATAAAAATAAAATTACAATTTGACCCCTTATTATAGAACACATTTGCAATTAACATTAGACACTTTGTCCACGTGAACACCATCATCGTTAATTAATTTTGATTATGAAATTGATCATATTCCTACTAGACATCATGTAGTGGAATTTTTTTGGAGTTTGTATCTCCTTGTTTAAGCCAACGCAACGACATACTGCAATTAATATTAGATAAATAAAATAATTGAGATGAAAAAGAATGAAGTTCATCCACTTCAACTTCATCTAATCCTTCACCACTGTAATGCATGATTCTGATGTCTCAAGTCTTTAGGCTTAAGAAAAATAAGTGATGATAATTTTATCATGTTATGTAATCGTTGTTAATTTCCTTGTAAAATATAAAAATATGCTTCTATGTTAATTAATATTTTTGAATTACAAATTGCAAACAAAAATTATAATTTTTTTTTATCTATAACACAAAAATTGTAAATTAATGAGGATCATATTTAAACTCTTTTGTCCGGTAGCCTCATTGTTTTCATCTTTCACCAATTTGACCGAGCACCAATCAAAGAAAAATAGTGGTTGGTTGCATAATACCCCAACCAAATGTGTTTTTATCATTTTAGTATCATATCATCTCTTCTTTATCATTTTGTTTTCTACTTTTTCTAATTTTGTGTTACAAACATAACAGACGTTGCATTTTGCACATGCAATTCTGATCTCCTTACAATCCCGCCAACAACTTTTCTTGTATTCCAACAAAGAACTTTAACCTAATTTTTTAGAATAAATAGCAACAACTAAAATCAAAATCTAAGAAAGAGAGCAGATAGAACCAAAAAATCTTTGGGACTTCTCATATCACATCACGGTTATCCTCTCTCACTTTATTTTTCCTTTCCACCACTTTTATTTTGTTTTGTTTTTCTTCTCACAAACTATGTTACCCAAGCAGAAGTTGCACCTATTTGGTGCATATATTGAAGACATAACATCCTTCTCAATCAGGCTTATACCTAAGCCCATTTCTTATTAAAAAATTAATTTGAATTAGAAATGTTGTTTAGAGTATCCGGAAAGAAATACTATTATCTAACCTTAACCATTTCTTATCAAAGAAATCAGGCTTATTAGAATGTTTGAGTTGGTCCCTTGTGCTTGTTTTAGGCTTGAATTGACCACTTATGTTTTAAATGTTTTTATGTTTTAAGAGTTTGATGTTGTTCTAAAACATTGCTCATGGTTGAATAAATTAATATCTTCCGTCACATAATATTGAGTTTAATAAAATAAAAAATAAAAATAATGTTTTAAAACATATTTTGTAAATAAAGTAAATTCCAACCATTATATTCTCAACTCATTTCTCTAAACTTTGAAGTGAAGGAAGATAATAACTTTATTTCAACGCGGGTAATGTCTTGAGTAACTTAAAACTTTTAAAACATTAGACACCAATTTAAAACATAAACGATCAATGTAAAACCTAAAATAAATATAAGGGATCAAACATATAATTAAGTCAATAAATTAAGTTAAAAGTGAAGGTGAAAACTTAAGGTGTAAAAAGTTAAATGGGAATAATTAGAATTTTTGGTAATATATAGGGGTGAAGGTACATATGTAGGGATATAGCCGTATAGGATAAAAATTTCCTATATTATTATTAATTAATCAGTTTTTTTTTAAGGAATTATTAATTAATTAGTTATTTCTATTATATCCATTTAATTTGATTAATTTAAAGAGGTGAAGGTACATAATGTTTTTTGTTTTGTAACAGAAGTTGTTGGTTTCTTTCAACCCGTACGTTGTTTGGTCTGGATACTAAACAAATTACTACTCCGTCAATCTCAAATTAAAAGTCGTTTTAAAAAAAAATTATAATTTATAAGTTGTTTTACAATTTCAATGAAATATTCATATAATTTATTTTTATTATACTCTCTCCACTCTTTCAATCTTTAGTTTACTTTTTTCATACCATTAATAAAAGATACATTTGTAAAAAAACTCATAATTCCTCTTTCCCATACAAAACTAATTACATTTATAATTCTTATTAATTTGTGCGAAATGGCTAAAACGGCTAAATATAATTTAGGGTTAATGATGTGTTTCGTCCTTGCAAATAGTGACGTGGCAGTCATTAACTGGGTCAAGGGACGAAATTTTAACTGATTAAACTTTGCAAGGCTAAAAAGCAAGGATTAACGAATACAGTGACGAATTTTTAAACGACCCCTATTTGCAAGGACGAAATACATCATTAACCCTATAATTTATGACGACGGGAGTGTTAAAAAAAATGTGTCATGTTCCTAAATAAATTCATCAGAATTCAAGTTCACTGTAATCATCCATAAAATATTTTAATGTAAATTAAATATACTTTTTTGTCTTTTAACATATGTACTGCACGTTCAAAAACTTGTGATGTTATTTCGTTTACTTGTTGCCATAATTTCAAATTACAACACTTCCAAATACTCCAAATAACGGATGCAAATAAAGGATGTTGTAATAGTTGAAGTTGAGTCAATAAACAAAAAACAATTGTTGCCATAATATCATAATCAAATCACGGCTTGCTCTACATCATCCCATAGGTTCACTGCTTGCCAAAATTGAATCGTTAAGGGACAAGTAAAAAGAGCATGTAATGTATCTTTCCTAGTGTCACTGCACATAACACCCTCGGAAGGGCACATAACGCCTCTATTGTTCAGGCGAGCACACGTAGAAAAACAATCACGACATACCCTTTAACAAAAAATTTCACCTTTGACGGCACCTTGAGTTTTCATATATTATTCCAATTTCCAAACCTTCTTAAATGGGTTGTATCTCGAATGGATTATGAACAAATCCTGTAAGCACTACGAACAAAATATTGACATTTTTCTCACATTACCATACCAAAGTGTCAATAGTAACTTGATGAAACAAAGGAGTATTTAGAATCAGATTTGTGGTGTACGGGTCAAATAGATGAGAAATCAAAGGACCTTTCCACGTTTTTTATATATGATCAATTAGTTCACTAACACATACTGAGCGGAATTGTGCATTACTTGTTTGAATGGCGAGATGCTACCCCCTGAGACTAACCAAGGTTGATCCATCAATGGTATACGTGTACCAATACACTTTTTATGACATCTTTGGCACTAAATGAATGTTTTGTTTCCTCATTGTTTATAGTTATAAATTTTATATTACCCAGAGATGTTGCACGTGTGATAGTATTTACTTTTTATTGTTGTATATAATATTTATTTTAGGAAAATTGCACTCACCTTCTTTAAGGTTTACTAAAATGATACTGAAACCTCATCTAGTTTTATAACATACGCTAGCCTCCCTTAAGCTTTACAAATAGAAAAGTGTCTCCCGTCTCTATTAAAACGGTTAACTTAGTGTTATCTTTTTTTTTTTAGAGAGAATTTTTTGGACAAAAGACTCCATTGTTGAATTGACCCATGAATCAAATTCAAATATGAATACCGGTCTCAATCAAACATTTAAGAATGGTATTTCAAGCATTAAAGCGAATAGTATTTTTTGAACGCTAACAAAGATGAAACAAAGATGAAACGAATATTAAAGCTGTCAAGTTAACTAGGAAGTGATGACAAACTAGGGAGTGATGACAACTAATATGATTCCAATGCTACACAACAACCCAAAGCTTTCTCTTCCAAACAATGGATTCAAAGTTATGTTTTTCTATCTTAGTCACATAATAATATATTTCTGATACATTTCAATGTCTCAATGAAAATTTGTTTAGGTTTTTTATTAGAGCAATGCTATATATAGCGAGAATAAACCTCGCGAAATTTTCACAAACACTACTATTTTTTTTTTGACAAGACACAAACACTACTATTTAAGTTATACTTTCTTTGCCTTGCTGAATATCATTTAACGCAGGATTCCAACCACAAACCAGTTTCAATCCATGCACTTTAGCTCTTCTCCCATCCTCCCATTATATCTAAATTCCAAAACAAATACTCCTAAAAAATACTGCTCGTGAATATTATAGTAGAAAATGAAGGGAGGTGAAATGAAGGCGACGAAAACAATTTGTTTTGGGCGGAGTAGAAGATACCATGGAACTGAGGAAGGTGAAATGGTTGTGGTATCTGGAAGAAGAACACGTTAAAAAATTGAAATAAAAAATTGTAGAGAGAAACAGCCATACGTGTCACAGAAAAATTGAAATAAAATAGGCACATGTGAAAAAATTGTGCTGACACGTGTGTTCATGATGGTCTCGGGATACAGGTTTTCGCTGTACTTAGCATTTTCTTTTTTGTTAATAATGTCTTTGTTTTGGTTTATGATTTATGAGATAGCGAGGCCATTGATCCTTTGACGGTTGTTGCTGGTCCAAATCTTAGATCAATTTTAAGAGTCTCAAGTCTTGTTTACTCAAGTTTTGTAAGTCATCATCAAAGAGTTACCTAGAAACAAATGGAAAAACAATTATTTTTTTTTATGGTAATTGAATTCAAGAAGGGTTTAATGTTTCTTTTTATATGAATAAAATTAACAGAAAGTTAACGGTGTTAATAGGGCAGAAACATTTGTATATTTGATGAAAACTTAAAGAAAGTTAGTGTAAGTTTTAAAGCTAAAGGTGTTAGCGTCATTTTAATAGACCTTAGGAGAGGTGAGTGTAGTTTTTCTTTTTTTTATTGATTGATTCCAATTTATTTTTTCATACATTCCAATTTATTAGAATCAATTTGTGTGTGAGTGTAAAAAGTGTTTGAAGTGATTAATTTATTTCAACACTAAAACAAATAACACATTCTCAACCTCTATATATATCTTACAAAGAAAATACAAGCTGAAAACATGGAAAAATAAATAAAATAATTGCTGAGCATAGCTTAGTTCTGATTTTGTACAAGTACAAACTTCCTAAACTTTTCTCAACCAACTTCTACTATACACAACCCACCACCACCAATTTTGAACCTAATTAATTAAGCTCAGGAATACTTTGTAAAACAGGCTTCCATAGCCTATGATGGACATCATGGTTGACATGATCTCTAGCATTTAACAAACCAACCAAAACATGTTCTGCAGAAGCATGTTTTGTGCTTCCAACACCTTGTTTCTCTGATTCTCCCAACAATACCGCAAGCTCTTTCTTTGATATCTTTATTTTCACCTTACCATTAGCATCAGAAGAAGCTCTTAGTGCACCTAAAAGCTTCTCTTTCTCTATGTTCCCCAAACTCAAACCATGAACTTCATCAAACACCTTGCTTGAATTCATCCTACTCTTATGGTTTGATGTCAATGATCCCCAATCCTCTCCGGCCCACTCCATCGAAGACGACGTGCAACAATTTCCCATATATATTTTTCTTTTGGTTTGTGCGGATTTTCTCCAACAATGGTCTAGCCAATTTACGCACTAGCTAATTTTTTTTTAACAAAATTAACGAGGCAAAAACTTTAAAAAGAAAAAACTATAATCTTCGAAGAAACCTAATAGCTGCAGAATCAGTCATCAGGAGGAACAAACAAAAAAGTAGGAACAATATCAAAAAATTCTATGTGTGTAAGAAGATGAAGATACATATGTTAAAGTTGAAGTGTTTGTACAAATGGAATGACGAGGGAGAATTATAGGGGTGGGAAGTTTTTGATATTTATAAGGGTGATGTAATGTAATTAGGATAGTAATAGAGAAAATTGACTTTTGGAATATTGAATTTAACAATTGCATTAAATAGTAACCCATGTGGCAGCTAGATCTGTTCACTTGTATAATTGTATATGTGTAAGATGAGGGTTGGCTTAATTTATTGACCAAATTAATTTATATAATTTTAATTGATTGGGTAATTCCATATATGACGTGTAGGACCCATGATAAACATGGTGCTTGAATTGATCCCTTTTCCATTATTTGTTAGTGTGTGAAATGTAGGATTGAATAGCATCTTTGGAAATGCCAAGTACAAGTGAGTGTGAACATGATTTTGTCCTTGGAATCTTGGACTTGATCGGGGTATATATTTAGCTTGCTAATTCCATTTATTTACCTTCACGTGTGAGCTTGGTATATTTACTTTGCGTAATCTTGTGTGCGACTTGGCTCTTTTCATCATAAAAAAACTACTTTACGTAATCTTTTATCCATCTAGAGTCTTGGACTATATACATCGATGATTTATTAGTTGCCCTCTACCATACCTTTTATTAGTTAAATTTTGTATTGTAATGCGAATGAAAGTTATCTTAATTGGAAATGAGTTGATCCATTAATACCTTATATAGGATGTGTGTTCAACTTGACGTGAAAACATATTTGGTAGTAAAGGATCCAACTCTTATTTTATTTTTTTCATACAAAAAATCTTGTGTTGTAATTATAAATGAGTTTTTTTTAATCCACTTTAATTAGGATATTTTGACTTATAGTAGATGTCTTAAGATTTCTTCATGTACAACTTAGGTCATTTGAGCTCGGGATATAAGGTTGGTTTAGTGGAGGACAAATTAACATAGTAATTCCTTAAAAAAAAAAACACAAATTAACATAGTAACACTTGCTTCTCTGATCCAAAAAAACACTTGCTTCTAAAAAATGTTAATTGAGTTCGCTATGAAACTAATCATCGAGTTGACAGCTAGACATCTGATTTATTTTATGAGGGTCAGACTGTCTCTCAAATGCACGACTCCGTACATCAATATTGATTAGCGTTATTGAAATCAATTATTAAATATACAAAATAAATCAACTAATTATGTTCACTTAAATTATGAGTTTTTATAAAAGGATCAAATTTATTTATTATTTAAAAGTGAATAAGTGATTGTATTTCTCTAACAAACATAAAACTGATCGTATTTGAACAAATTATCATTTCATTCCGTCAATAATATTTTTCACATGGTAAAAATAGGAAAAATGAAAAATGATTAATATCTTGTTAGTGTTTCTAAACTAAACCATAAACCCAATACTAAACTTCTTTAATGAAACTAATGTTTTGAAATGAAGATAGCACAAAAGTAGTCAAGTAAGAAAAAATTGCAAGAATATGATGCATTGATTGTTATAGTAAATGGATGTTTGTTTGGGTGAAATCATGTATGGATAACTTTGAAGATTAGTTCATAGTTCAAGTAAGAAACAACTGCATAAATATGACGCATTGATTGTTACGGTTAGTGGATAATTGTTTTGGTAAAATCTGTGGATTACTTTGAATTAATTAAGGGTAAGAGTTCACTATCAAAGCCTCGTCATCATGGCGAATTTACAACTTACGTAAGTGTATTTTGTACATCGTAAGAATGTTAGGATCAAACCAATAGAATAAACAACCATGCATTATTCTATTTCTTAAGTATCCCATAAGGAAGATTAATTTTAATGACTCAACTTTGCTGATGCTTGCACATAAATGAAAATGAAATACATACGTTGTTTATAAGGGTAACAGCAACATATATGGTTCTCTAAGCTGGCTGTGTTAGGTACTGTACAGCACTATATATATTTGTCCCCTTGGTGGTTGAACACCATGTGCAAATATCTATCTAAAGTCTAATCGTAATGAACAGAATATTAGCAATTTCTTAGAAGGGTGGTTCCACAATTTATTTTTAATTCTTTTTGTTATGAAGAATCCTCAATTTATTTTTTAAAATAAAATAAGTTTCATTTATGTGTTGAAATACCCAGAGTATTATCAAATTGACTATAGTTAGGATATTTCTCATCCATTTTTTGAAAGCTAAATACATATTTATCAATACAGATAGAAATTTTAAAAGTTAATAATACATTACCAAAGCAAACTCGTAATCCTAACAACCAAACTAAATACTTCTACATATGACCAATGATCAAGCATAATAAAAGACCCACAATCTTATCAAACTCACAATCCTAACAACCAAACTAAATACATTTACATATAACCAATGATCAAGAATAATAAAAGACCTACGATTTTTTGTTACATCTTTCATTGAAAAATATCTGCTATTGATGTTCACTTATTTAGACTATAGACGATATTTGAAATGAACAATTCAATTCAACTACATATTGACAAATTTTATAAACTCAATTCCTTATCTAGATCTAGTCGTATCAATGAATTAATAATTAACCATTTTTTTCACAAGTATTTTTAACTAGTATATTAGTTATAATGAACCTGTTTTTCGAATCCTTAAAATATTTTTAACTCAAACTACTAAATTACACCTTTTTAAACACTAATCACGTCATTGTTTTTTGGTGTGAATACTAATCACATCATCATCTATAATAATGGCAATTATATAAAATACGAGCCATGCACAGATGGCAGAGGCACCGACTCGGGATTTTTTCTATTGGCAATAATATGTTTTGTTGATCTGTACACCAACGGCTAGCAGAAAGAAATGATAGGATAAGAGAAACAATGATCCCATTACACCATTTTTTTATATGAGGAAAGGAAATTACAACCTGGCTAAGGAACAAACTGAGGTAAAAGGTCTCTCTACAATCGTTACCAAATAAACCAATAAATAAAAGGAAAATGATAACATGTGCTTTAGAGTACCGGTTAGCATGACCAGGGACAGATACAATGTAGGGGCAATGGAGTCAACGGACCCCACTTGTCTCCACTTGTTTATTGTATTTTTAATATAAAATTAGATATTTATGTCGTTTGACCCCACTTATATAGTATTATTGTCTTCATATAGTGCATTCATAACACTATAAAAAAATACAAAACTAAAAAGGATCTTAAAGAATGTTCTAAGAGCAATAGTTAAGAAATCAAAAGAAGTAATTTTTTTTATAAAAAGTTGTTAAAATTATTATATCGATAAATATACCACTTATTTTTAAGATAATAATTC
>Ga0099826_10002206_pt1 | contig 12419 bp, 14 predicted proteins | sample Mtrugardesep15_FD_76830 | JGI IMG/M metagenome (GOLD analysis project Ga0099826, IMG submission 76830) | Root nodule microbial communities of legume samples collected from California, USA - M. trunc garden sep15 | ecosystem: Host-associated > Plants > Roots > Nodule | place: USA: California...
CAAGTAGGTAGCACATACCCAATTTTTATTTTTTTGTATGTCCGTCCACTTATCCCAGCCCATCAGTATTACACACACATTTACTTTCCTAACTTTTTCTCAAAACATAGAAAAATTTACCTAAAACCACAACAATTACAAATTTTTAAAAATATTAATATTTAACATTTCCAAAATCACACCTATTCACCCACCGCTCATATTTGAACTTGTTGCTTGTGTATAAGACTCATACATATGTTAGTGGTTTTTTCGGTAAGGACTAAGGACAATATGTTAGTGGTTTTTTCAATAAGGACTAAGGCCAAAAACTTTCCTTCCTACGACATGATATGTTGTCAACGTCCAAGGTACAAATCCTCCCTAAAAACATGTTCTCTTGTTTATTGTTCTTCGAAGTTAGTGGTGCTATAAATATGGAGTATGTGTAGAGTATCTCATTGTCCACCTCAACTTTTAGATGTAAACAAAAATTTGTTTAACCCTATCAACTAAAATAATCTTACTTTTCAAGCACCTAATATCTTCTTGCACAAGCATAAATCAATTGTTGCACCTAAATTTTTTCATAATCCGTTTTCGATAAACACCTATATCATTGATTTGTAACTGATTTTTTCGTAAATAAAAAACAAACTATTTATCTAGTTCTGAATTTTTATTAGAATAATCTAATTCGTTCTAGCTAAATTTTCGTCAATTCAACATATAAATATTTAACAAAATATAGCTTAAGAAGGAAAATAATAGTTTATCCCATATTTTAAACAAATACATAAATCTCAACAATCATAAGATTGTAAAATTTGTATGAAATCCAGCTTGATAAATTTAGCAAGGGAGGACAAAAAATGAGGGAGAATGTATGCATGGTTCTACACTACTAATGCTGCCAAGCTATTTGCCACTTCATCTTGATCCCAATTGTTGAGTTGGCTATGATACAACACTGCATCTTTTATAGCAGCAACTGTTTCTGTAATGATGTTATAGATGGTTTGAACTGATTCCGGAGTGATAGATGCAACATTGCTGGCATTATCAATGATATGAAATGAGATAGTTAGAAGACTTTCATTGTTAGCAGTACTATCGGCATTGCCTCTTCCATTATCAGCATCTCTTGGTAACCCTCCTGGGATAATAGCAAACCCTGATGGATAGGCAACTACATTGTCTGGGTTTGATGATCCAGTTACAAGAGATGTCAATGCTGGCTCGTCTAATGGAGCATAAATCACGTAGGAAGCAGTTGCATCTGCATAACTCTCTTGCAGGTAAAAGATTTCATTCTTGTCCTTAGAAGTCTATGAATGTCAAAAAACAAAAGGATATGATTGAATGTTTGTATAAAAATTGTCTGTATAGTGTGATTAAACTGAAACAGGGATATTGGCGGTAAATAAGGATTGAACTTACACTTGCGCTAAGCAAAGAAACACGATTCTCTGGATGTTTGCCAGTGAGCATGCATGCGAATTCTTGAATAGCAAGGTTTTCTGAAAGTTTATCCCACTATAATTATTCAATAAAAACAAAGAAGGTAAATGTGTTAGAACATGTCCTGCTATGTTTTTAATAAGAAGAAAACGTGTTAGAGCATACCTTGCTTCTAGATTTCTCGTGCCGAAGGAAGTTGAATAATCGATTTTGGGAGACATTAAGCCAAAGAGTAGTACAAAAAACCACTGATGCAATACCAGCCATATTATTATCCCCAATCATAACTCTAATATCTGTTGAATCAGCAGGAACAGGAGCTAGTCGCATCCATGGATTGCTAGTTGTGGAACTAAGATTGGCACAAAATCTTCTCCTCATTCTTTCAGCCAATTTCAATAAACTTGTCCTCCCAATTTGTGGTATAAGAACTTTTTGTATCAAAAGAAACAAGTATAAGTAATGGAAGCAATTAAAATTCTTTATTAAGATATATAAAAAATTGAAACACAACCACAGGCTATGTAACAAGTAATGAGTGGGACTTGTATGAAACTGAGAGGTTAAGGAAGACCATAACCAGAAATAGATTTAAACCCGAGCCTTGTATTAGTTATATTCCATGATTATATGTAAATGAATTGTTAAGGATGAGTAATTTAGTTAGATTTTATTTATCTCCCGACCAAACACTGAATTACTAGTGTGACCTTGAGGGTTTAAGCAAAAAAATCACGGTGCTTCATATTGTGGCACGTGTGAGTTGGAAGTCTCACATTGTTTGGAAAACTGAAGGTTGAGTAATAATCGATAAGTGAGAGGATCCATAAAGGCAATGTGTTGAGGTTTTGGGTTAAACCGTGGTGTTCAACTCACTTGTATTAGTCTAATGTGGAAGATCTTCATGCTCCCCCTCATGACCTAATTAATTAAAAATGGTATTAGAGTTGATGGGTCGACGAAGGGATCAACATGTTCCTTGCCTCGAAAGTTTTCCTGACAATAGTGGTAAGATGGTGTGTCCTGCCGATCTAGAGGCAACATCGACGCAAGTGTATATGGATGAAAATGTTTTCACTTGAGGGGGAGATTGTTTTTGAAAGTGTGAGTTGAAAGTTCCACATTTCATGAAAAAAAGTTTGAATAACATAAATAAACCTAATGTCTTCGGCGGCGTAGCCTTATAAACCCAACATATAAGTGAAGCTAGGAACAAGAAGAAAAAAAAAACGTGGTACCTCGAGCATCTGCAATAAGTTTTGTATCCATTAGTGTTTCAGACCACTCAATGTGTCGGACAATGGAAGCAAGCCAGCGTGGTGCACCAAAAGCCAAACCAGAGGTAACAAATAGCTTAAAAAGACCATCCAATTGACTATGGTCTGCTACCACATGCTCCACCCATATAACCTAATTAAATTAAAACATCAAACCAAATATTAACTAAGTTTTGAAAATGAAGCTCAAGACAACTTTGGAGTATATATATGTATAGAACCTTGGAGTTTCCATCGGGCATTCCTACAATCAAACAGCCAGAAGGTCTTTTATGAAAATTGTTTGAAAGAGAAGGTAAAATGTCCTCCAAAGATACATCAACAACAGCCCATATGTTATGAGAGAATTGCTTGCAATATCTTGCAAAAACACACTCCCGAGTTGGTATAAAAGGACTAGGCAAATGAAATTCTGCACTCATCTACAATATAAATAAAAGGATGTAACATTATGTTAAAGATTAATAGAGATCTTCCAAATTTATATTATGCAACCCAAGTCAGTAAAGTCATAGAAATTAATGGAGAAAAATCTCATTGATTGCAAAGCATTTATTCATGGAATCAAACACTATCATAAAATCACTTGATGATATTTAATTCTTTGTTTTCTCTATATAACTTTTTTACTTGATTAACATAGTAATTAAAGGATATTTAATAGCATATTATTGAACTAACCACATGCATTTTCTCATTATAGCTTCCATGTACTCCATCTGTAAAGAATCCTAGAATCTCTGCTCTTGAGACAATGTTGTAAAATGCCGTACACCATTGATTCTAGTTCATATCCAAATAATAATACATCAGATAGAGAAAGATATACTATAGTTGATTGTTGAAGTTAATTACAATTAAGATTTAAAATAAAATAAAAAATGTGTTCGAGATGTTGATCTAAATTGCGTCATCAATATTTTTATGTCTTCGCAAGTCGCAACTACAACCCAATTGTGATTGATCGAAGTTGCATAAAAAACAGCTGACGACAATTCAAAAATCACGATGCAATTGTCACTGTCGCATGTGAGATTTAAAACCTTAATTGCACCATAAGAATAAGCTAAAACTGTATGAACAAAGTGACGGAAAAAAAAATAAAAAAACTTACCAAATCCATAAGTAATTCAACAAGTTTAGTTGGACTTATCTTAATCAATGCCATATCCCGTGAAGCTTCAGTCTGCAAACCTTGTCCAAAAACACCCTTTGTTGACATTGGATCTTGGATTCGACACGAATCAAAACTAGGTAAAGTTTGAAGATCTCCAACTTCAACCATCTTAACAAGCTCCATTAATGATGTATCAACCTGACTAAATTGTTTCAAATATTCAATGTTATCGAGAATTTCATACCTATGTTCTTTATGTTGATACCATACAGGATTGTTTTCCGCAAGTCCTATCTTCCACAGTTCGTTCATGGCTGAACGTGCACGATCAATGATTTTAATGTTGTTCGACGCAGACATTGAGACCCCAGAAAGAAGGTCACTTGCTCGTTGCATTTTGAGTGATGCGGCGGAGTTTGGGTAGAATGTTCAAAGTTCCTAACCCTAGAGTTTTGTTGGTATAAATATCCAAGGGAGCGTATCAGGTGAGAACAAAAACTTAATGTGAGAAACTACAACCATCAACAATAGCCGTTGGGTTAAACTAATGGACCAAATTCCAAAACAAATTTTCCTTAGGTTTATGAATAATTAACTCCTTCCATCACTATCTTTGTTCTCGGCTTAATAATGCATAAATGCAACTATGTTGAATTACAAACGGACAACAAGTTACGCCGTCGAGCCTTATGGAGAACCACTCAAATCCTCACAATCAAACAAAGAATTCAAGGAATTGAAGAAGGTACGAAACAAATGCAAACGTAATTGTGATAAAAATAATAATACCATGATCTTCTTAAATTTCACCGAACCAATAGCCAAGGGCATGTGTATACGACGGAAATAAAATTGATAGGTGAGCTTCTTAGTCACACGAGGAAGAAACAAAAAACGTTTCAAAGGAGAGGAAACTAATTTAGCATAATAATAGGGAAAGGGAACGAAAATATAATAGACCAAATCTTTTTCTTTTTTGGTATAAATATACAAAAAAAATTATATAAAAAAAAACGTAGACCAAATCAAATAGAAAAAATCAATGAGTATTTAATGGGAGGAAAAATATTTTGGTGAAGAATATATTTGATACTTTAAAGTCAGCAAGCAAGTGGAGCACACCATGTGGTTTGTTTAGAGTTATTCTCTTCGTATTGTTACAGATAGCACTCTAAAAATTTGGACTAAGAAAGGGTCAAAAGGATTGTGGAAAAGAAGAAAACAATAAATACATGCAATTGAAGTTTTAATCGGTTTGAAAAGACCGACATAATCGCAAATTCAAACAGAACCTAATCCGAAAAAGTATCCGACCTTCACCATTCGTTTAAAAACCGAACCAAACTAACTTGTTCAGTCCTTAACTTTTAATTTTGTGATCCAAACCACACCCCCCCCTATTACTAATATCATCCCTCTTCATACACATACTTAATCTTAGGCCCAAACATTGCGGCTCAACTAGAAAATGTACTCCTCAGTCCCACAATTTATCACTTCAGTTCACTCCCCTGCATATATTACTTAAATTTGAGTGAGATTGATAAGATATGCATTCAAATTTTGCACTTGCTAGGAGTTTATCAATTGGTAATTTACTAAATTGATAACATAATTGATGCAGTTTTTCAATTGGTTATTTTTCATGGTACTCATCATCATTAGTCTAATATCATACTCCTGAGGAGTGTGGATTTTTAAGGTGTTTTCTGAGGTATTTTCAAACAATACTAACTTCAATGCAATTTACGAGTTCCGAAACCTAACTGCACCCGCGGTTTTTCATCCCTCGGTTGGAAATGCTTTGGTTTTTATTGAAAGTGTGCACTGTACTGCTTCACTTTAACATGCCTTAGATGGACTTAATTTATATTGAATTTTCGGATAACTGTAAGTATTCAATGAGTATTTATGCTCTGCACTGGTGTATTAACATGCCTTGTTTTGTAGTACAAAATCTGCTTTTAGCCTACAAAATACTATAAGGAATCTGTTCACTCTATACTAGAGTAGAATAACCATTAAAGATACAATTTTCATTGACAATATCCCATGTTACTAAATTGTTAGAATTTTGCACAGCTGAAATATGATCATGTTTAGTCCACTTTCCTCAACATTTGTTCTACAAAGAATTAATAGATGACAGAAAAATGAATCATGTCATGGGGGCTAAGTTCCTAATAATCCTTTCTAAAAACAACTAAGAAAAGAAAACAATAATGTCTTTTGGAATGACTTCCTGAATCTTTGCACAGCCTCGACGCCAAAACTAATCGCGAATAGGACTCTAAATGTCCTCTTCAGAAGAAGACTTTTTATCCTGATCATTTGCTGCACCAGTTGTTGATGTGGGATTTATGTTTCCATCTGCAGCCGGCAAATTTGTTGCAAAAGCTTCTAATTCTTCAATGGCCTTTCCAGAATCTGAATTACCATCTTGAGCAGCAGCAGCAATAGCAACAGCAGAAGATTCTCCAGCTGATTTCTCTTCCTCAAGTTCTGCACTAATCTAATTAACCAATAGATAAAGATTGTTAATTCAAAGTTACTTACGTTTCATAAAATACACATTCTCTAACACTCTTTTTAACACTATTACCGAAATTGATGTATGTTCTACCATTTTGAATATAAGCCTGTCGCAAATTTCAGTCAATATTAAAGAAATTAATGTAAAGATTGTTAAAATGGTTTTCTTACTGCAATAGGGACGTCTGCTACAAGGTAATTCACACCAGTCATTTTGTAAGTCGTTCCTTCATCACCCGTCCATGAAACTGAACATTTACGACAAGGACAAACATCTTCATCAGCAGGATATTGTAGAGATAAAGAAGTTATCTGAGATATTTCCTGCATGCAGGACATTGAAACAAACAAACAAACAAATAAATAAATAATACTATACAAGAGAAAAAGAACTTAACATATTATACGATTCAAAGTTTGATTTAATGAGATTTAAAGTTTAATTTAATGAGATTTGGAACTTTACATATGCATTTGAACCATCAAAAAAGACAATCTTTGATATAGAACCAGTTGCAGAAACCATGCCAACAAGTCGACCATGATTATATGCCTCAGATAGATGGTATACAGCTTCCACCACATTCTGCAAATAATTAATTAATTTCAAAAGCATATAATATTTAATGAATGAAATATAAAATTGCATATGAAAAGTGAAGATTGATTAATGTTATGCTTATGCACCTCTCCGTGGTTCAAATTAATGGTAAACAACTTGCAAGAAGTAGTTTCAGTTTCTGCAGGAATCCATTCAAATTTTCTCTTGATAGGAGAAAGATATAGCAATCTTGAAGAATTTGTGTTTGCATATGCAGCCGGAATTTTTTTTGAAAAAGCTTCTAATTCTTCAATGGCCTTTCCAGAATCTGAATTACCATCTTGAGCAGCAGCAGCAGAAGATTCTCCAGCTGATTTCTCTTTCTCCAGTTCTGCAGTAATCTAATTAACCAATAGATAAAGATTGTTAATTCAAAGATACTCACTTTTCATAAGACAAATTGTGTGACACATTCTCTAACACTTTATTTATTACCGAAGTGAAATTTATGTAAGTTCTACCATTTTCAAATATAAGCCTGTCACAAATTTCAGTCAATATTAAAGAAATTAATGTAAAGATTGTTAACATGGTTTTCTTACTGCAATACGGCCTTTCGGTCCAGTTGTGAGTTCCGTAATCAGACGTCATTGAAACTGAACATGCTGCCTTACTGCGACACGAACGACCATCTTTGTCAGCGGGACATTGTAGAGATAAAGAAGTTATCTGAAATATTCCCTGCATGCAAGACATCGAAACAAATAAAAATACTATACAAGAGAAAAAGAACTTTACATATCATACGATTCAAAGTTTGATTTAATGAGATTTGAAGTTTAATTTAATGAGATTTTGAACTTTACATATACGCTTATACCATCACGAAAGACAATCATTGATACAAAACCAGTCGTAGAAACTACGCTAACATGACGACGATGATCATTTGCCTCAGATAGTTGATATACAGCATCCACCAAATCCTGCAAAATAATTAATTAATTGCAAAACCATATAATATTTAATGAATAAAATATAAAATTGCATATGAAAAGTGAAGATTGAACAGTGTTATGCACCTCTCCGTGGTTCAAATTAGTGGTATACAGCTTGCCAGAAGTAGTTTCAGTTTTTGCAGGAATCCATTCAAATTTTTTCTTGATAGGAGAAGCCAATAGCAATCTTGAAGAATCACTCAATTTGAATCGTGATCTGCATGCATCATCATTCACTGAAGAATCACTACTAGTGCCTCCCTCATTCATTGATGCATCATCTTTCTGATCAGTGCTTGAAGAATCACTACCAGTGCTTCCCTCATTCATTGATGCATCATCTTTCTGATCATTGCTTGAAGAATCACTACCAGTGCCTCCCTCATTCATTGATGCATCATCTTTCTCAAGACCTTTCTGATCAGTAGTTGAATAATCACTCAATGCTAAGTCATTGCCACTTCCTATCTGATGATCCTCCTCCATTTTTGCGCCTTCCTGATTCATCGCTACATCATCACCACCACTAACTTCTTTCTGATCAGCAGTAGTGGAACTGATCATCTTTTGTGCCTCATTCTCCATTGTTTGGTCACAAGAAGAATCAAAATCAAGAAAGTAACTGGAATGTTAAGAGAGAGAGAGAGAGAGAGAGAGAGAGAGAGAGAGAAAGAGAATGAGAGAGAGAGAGAGAGTTGGTTAAGATTTGCATGTACACAGGGATTTATATATTTATAAGAGTATGGAGAGCTAGTTAAGAAGGAAAAATGCAACTAACTAGTTCTAACTGCTTCTAACCAATGAACTATACCATAACAGAAAACTGCCAACTCATCAATAACTGTTAACCGTTTGAAAATTCTTTTATGTTTTTTTCTTATTGGTTTTTTAAAATTATTTAGGTTTTGTTCAACTGTGTGTGTATATATATATATATGCAAACATATATACACACATGCATATGCAAGTTCTGTTTTATTAGGGCAGTTTTTTAAAAATTATTATGACTTTTATGGTAAAAAAGGGGATAAATAAAATAGCATTATGAATGAAGAGTTTTCTAAGAAGGAATTATGTAACTAACTGGTTATAACTAACTAACTAACTGCTTCTAAATAATTAACTACCTATAACTGAAATGTCCCAACTCATCAATAATTGTTAACAATTGAACATTCTTTAAGTTCCAACAACCATGAGAGGTATAAATTGATTGAAATCCTTGAGAGGTATAAATTGATCAAATCCCAATTCAAACTTTATTCTGTGAATTTTCTTTTCTTTTTAGTACTATCTAGTAAATTTTAAAAAATGTAACAGACCCTTGCTTTGCAGGTCAAACATTGAACTGTTTAGGCAGCACAAGATCTATTTTTCATGGGACAATTAGGTATTTGTCATTGCTGTGATCAAGTATTTAATACTAAATAGCATATCATGGAACAATAGTGCCACTATATATAGCCTCTAATTGACAATATTAGACAGCACAGCATTTTCTAGTGATCTTAGAAGCTCACTTTATGCCTTTGTTATAAATATTACCAATGGACAAAAATTATTAACTTTTGTATTTTTTTTATCAACATGATATAATTATAAAAAAGAAGTTAGTAAAAATCTAACAAAAGAAGAAAAGAGGAGTTGAACTTCTGGTCTAGTAAAATTTAATGAAAAAAATGTCTCATCCTATATACTGTTTCTTGTTTTCTCTTATTTGTATAAGGATTGAAGTATCATTTAATGAAAAATACATTGTGAATGTCTGCAACTGCAACTGAGAGCTTCAACTATGTGAAGTTGTTGAAATATGAACCAAACCACCTCCTATTTTACCACCTTCTACACTCTTATCCCTGCAAGAAGTAAGATATATATAAAACTTTAACTATAACAAATAGGCTTCCTATTGAGGGGTTCAAAGACACAAGCTTGAACATTACTGCACCTAGCTATATATCTATAGCCTCTAATTTAACTAGTACTAAAATAAATGCTTAGGCCACCAAAATGTTTTCTATAGTACTCAACATGCAAAAGCAGTTAATTATCTTTTGGTGTCATACACTGCATTACATTTAAAGTAACCTATAACTTGTTTTTTCACCATCTTAATTAAAGTAATTTTCACAAAAAACAAAAAAAAAAATCTTTTAACTCACTCTTTATGAACCTATGCTCTATAACTCTGAACTCTATAAACCAAGCTGAAAGGAATTGATTAATGCAACCCAAGTATCTATACAACCAACTTCAATAAGCAACCCACTACATATAAACTATTTTATGGAAAATTACAAAGGGAATGCAAAGGCTTAGAGGAAGAATGTAAAGGCTTGTCAAGAACAAGAACACAATCAAGGGCAATATATAGATTTTGGGGACACAACAGTATAGGTGCTTTGCTTTCTGCGATTTGATAAAACATGTGTGAAAGACAAGTGCTTCACTGCCTTTAAGATAAAGAAGCTTCAAAAGATGAATGAGTTAATTAAAAGGAAAATGCTAATGAAAACATGTTGCATATTTCCTCACATTGCTCGTTCGTATAGGGCGCGTGGAGTTAGGACGTGCAGCTCATGTCACTTGTATGTGCAGGACATGTGGCATATTATGAGATGCTTCCAAGAGGACCACAATGTTACTTGGACAACAACTTGAAAAAGAGCTGGTCATGTTAAAGGTGAAGCTTGCGTGACCTGGACGATCAAATTGAGCTAAGCATGTTCAAGGTCGAGCTCACGTAACCTGAACGGTCGAGATGAAAGTGGAGCTCACGTGACCTAGATGGTCAAGCTGAGTTAAGCATGTTGAAGGTGGAGTTCATGTGATCTGGACGATCAAGTTGAGCTAGGTATGCTGAAGGTGGAGTTCACATGACTTGGACGATCAAGCTGAGCTAAGCATGCTGAAGGATAAGCGCATGTGACCTAGAAAATCAAGTTGAGCTTGGCATGTTGTAGATGGAGCTCATGTGACTTAGACGATCAAGTTGAGCTAACCATTCTAAAAGTTGAGCTCACATGACTTGGACAATTAAGCTGATCTAGGCATGTTGAATGTGGAGCTCACATGGCTTGAATGATTAAGATGAGCTAAGCTTGCTAAAGTCCATGTGGTATGGTCAGCCATACCAACCCACAATCCATAAAGCGTTAAGCATGTCTACAATTCATAAAGCATTAAGCCCGTCAAGGCGTAGACATTTGTTCTTCATTGGGTCAACATGTACCCAGTCCATTGTCTAAGGGTCAAGTCTGTCAAGGTGTAGATGTTTTCTTCATAGGGTCGACCTGCTGTACCAGTCAACAGTCTACCAAGTGTCAAGGCGTAGACGTTTATTCTTTATAGGGTTGACCTATATTAGTCCATAACTTAATTTTCAACAATTCAACTTATACATAGTTAACAAAACATAGTTTAACAAGGAAATTAATTTTTTACTCCATATACAAAATAAATACATAAATCTCAACAATCATATGGTTGTAAAATTTGTTTGAAATCCAGCTCAATATTTATGACTTTAGCAAGGGACGACAAAAAATGAGGGATAATGTATATATGGTTCTAAACTACTATGCTACCAAGCTATTTGCCACTTCATCTTGATCCCAATTGTTGAGTCGACTATGATACGACACTGCATCTTTTATAGCAGCCATTGTTTCTGTAACCATGTTATAGATGGTTTGAACTGATTCCGGAGCGATAGATGCAACATTGCTGGCATTATCAATGATATGAAATGAGATAGTTAGAAGACTTTCATTGTTAGCAGTACTATTAGCATTTCCTTTTCCATTATCAGCATCTCTTGGTAACCCTCCTGGGATAATAGCAAACCCTGATGGAAAAGCACCTACATTGTCTGGGTTTGATGATCCAGTTGCAAGAGATGTCAATATTTTCGCATCTATAGGAGCATAAATCACGTACGAAGCTGTTGTATCTGCGTAACTCTCTTGTAGGTAAAATATTTCATTCTTGTCCTTAGAATTCCATGAATGTCAAAAAAATAAAAAAAATTAGGTTGTATTGTAAGTGCTTAAAAAAAACTATGTAGACATTTAATCATATTTTATTGTCATGTCAATATATTATTTCATAAATATATACATAAATATGTATATGATAAGATATGATTGAATGTTTTTATAAAAAATGTTTGCGTTGTCTCTATATAGTAAATAAACTGAAAAGGGAATATTAGTGGTAAATAAGGATTAAACTTACACTTGCTCTAAGCAGAGAAACACGATTCTCTGGATGTTTGCCGGTTAGCATGCATGCAAATTCTCGAATAGAAAGGTTTTGTGAATATCTATCCCACTATAATTATTCAATAAAAACAAAGAACATAAATGTGTTAGAACATGTCATGCTATGTCTTTAATAAGAAAAATGTGTTAGGGCATACCTTGCTTCTGGATTTCTCGTGCCGAAGGAAGTTGAATAATCGATTTGGGGAGACATTAAGCCAAAGAGTAGTACAAAAAAACAGTGATGTTCCA
>Ga0099826_10002207_pt1 | contig 12416 bp, 4 predicted proteins | sample Mtrugardesep15_FD_76830 | JGI IMG/M metagenome (GOLD analysis project Ga0099826, IMG submission 76830) | Root nodule microbial communities of legume samples collected from California, USA - M. trunc garden sep15 | ecosystem: Host-associated > Plants > Roots > Nodule | place: USA: California...
TAGGAAGTGTACCATTAAATTGACAATTTGATAGATCTAATGTAGACAATTGCCTCAAATTGTGAATAGAATCTGGAATTGGTCCTGAAAAATTTGTATGGCTAAGATTCAAGTTGTGCAAAGATCCTTGATGTGGAAAGTTTGGTAGAGAGCCAAGAAGACCAAGGTTATAAGAAACATCAAGCACTTGTAGTGAGGGTATTTGGAAGATCTCAATTGGAACTTGTCCATTGATGAATTCTTGACTTAAGTCAAGAGCTATAACATATCCTTTGTTGTTGCATGTTACTCCATTCCATTCACAACAAGGTTTGCTTGTATTCCAATGAACAAGTTTTTTTGAGATGGTTGAGTTGAATGTGAGGTTGTTCTTCAATTGGAGCAACAAAGATTGTTGATGACCAATGCAATGACTCGTCACAAAAACAATATTGATGATGAGGTTTATGAGGCAAAAGGGTAGCAAAGGAAGCAACAAAATTGTCCTCATTGGAGACAACTATATATGAGAAAATAAAATTGCTATAAAAAATGGTTTAAGGTTGAAGATGTTTTTTCTGCCTTTTGAGCATATGATATCTCTACCATTTATACATTCTTTTGGCCCATCTTTGACGCTATGCTATCTTTTTCAAACTTAATTCAACTCTCAAACTCACCAAAATCTACACCGTCACATGAACCTATTTTCAAACTTAATTCAACTCTTCAAGTATTGACCCACAAAGCTGAAGGGTACTTATTTCTACGAGTAGATAAGGACTTTGAGCAAGTGACAAGTGTAAAATTTGAAAGAAAAAAAATACATATTATGCATTTTTCTAGTGGTGTCTTATTCTGTGCCACCCTTACCATTTTATCTTCGACTATGTGTAAAAATAACTAATCAACAATTCAACAAAATACGTACATAATTAAGCACAATAGAAAAAAAAATGATAGAGGGACAAATTCATGTTTGTATTAATTTTAACAAGACATAATTGGTTATAGAAAAAGAACATCATATTCTAATATTATCGGAGGTTTTGGTGGAGGCAATCAATGTTGTTGATATTAAGATGGAGGTCATTTAACGGTGATGGTGAGAGGAGGGAATCATATTCGGTGACTAGTGAGAAATTCTAGGTTTTGAGTTTCATTTGTTCAAAACATCCAATGACTAGTGATAAATTCTAGGTTTTGAGTTTCATTTGTTTTTTGAACACCGCCTTGTGAGATTCTTTATATATTTTTCATTCTTTTTTTTTCCTTATTTTTTTAGAAGGAAAGAAATTAAGAAAGGTGTGGAAAAGAAAGGAAAAATCATGTATTACAGAACGTATCTCACTAGTCAGTTATATTTGAAGTACAAACCAACCACATCAAAAACATTTCGGTCAATACTTTAGTTGTGTATCCTAATACATATCGGGATGTATCAATACATATCATTGTTGAATACGTGTTGAACATCGATACTTCGTCATTTTTAGAGTATTGAAGCTTCGCAATATAATTGGTTAAACATTTTTTCTCGCTAGTTTTCACTACTTTTTGAACGGGACAACCATTAGCTCTATAGTTTCATATCATGGTCTAGACTTTGAAATGTTATTTCGTGTTATATGGTTACTGACCAACAAAATCTAGAACTTAGAAGTATTCAGCATATAGATTTTCGTTTTGGAATTTTTGTCCAATTTTTTTTTTTTATGAATTTAGTCCAATTTTTTCTTTTGAATGATAATATTTTTGCCGACATATGAGAATGCCAGAGAATGATAATATTTTCTTCGGTCGATGAGACGTGAATGGTTGCAAAGGTTCTCTCAATGTGGATGTTGACTTTACATAAGGTGAAGTGAGAAACAAGATTTGCTTGCAAACAAAAACTAAAAAAGTTAGTTGTAGAATTTTATTTTTGACGTTCTTGTTCGAAAATATGACATTTGAAATTTCTTTTGATTGACTGAAGCACTAGACACCAAACAATATGAATCAAGGAAAACAATGTCAACCACTATAATTTGAAATTACACTTTTAGTTATCGCATTTTGACCATCTCACAAAAATAGTCATGCCTCTTTTAAATCGAACAAAACTGTCCATAAATTATATTTTTTTTACAGTTTTAGTCCTACCTCCTATTTTCAACTCCAGAAACGCAGAGAAATGACAGTTTTAGACCTATCCCTTATGCTCAACCACGAAATAAACAAGGAATAAAACATATGGGAAAAAGGAATCCACTTTATTCAACACACTAACCAAAAGACCCTAATTTCTAAGATATGTTTCAAATTAGGGTTATTTTTTGTTAGTGTGCTAAATAGAGTAGATTCCTTGTACCCACATGTTTTATTCCTTGTTTATTTCATGGGTGAGCATAGGGGGTTGGTATAAAACTGCCTAAAACTGCTTTTTCTCTGCGTTTCTGGAGTTAAAAATAGGAGGTAGGACTAAAACTGCAAAAAACATGATTGTTTAGGACCAAAAGTGTAATTAAGCCTAATTTAAATTAAACAAACACCGTAATAAGATGAAAAACAAACAACTCTGCGCCTAGACGTTAAACAAAATAATATTACATTCAGATGATGTATTACGGAAACATACAAAAGAAAAAACATATCTATGTAGAAAACTCTTATTTAATTTAGGGTTAATCCCTCTTTTGGTCCCTGTAATATGAGCGAATTCCGGTTTTAGTCCCTGTAAAAAATACATTTAGATTATGTCCCTATCATTTCAGATTCTTCCACTTTTAGTCACTCATTTAAACTTGTCAGCAGAATTTGTCTACGTGGCACACTGACTATAAATATTTTTTACTTTTATCATCAAATTTATTTTCACGTGGCTTTTCTATGATTTTATTTATTAAAAAACATTATTAAATTAGAAAAAAATTGAAAAAAAAAAACACAAAACAACAAACCCTCTTCATCTTTTACGGGAAATTAACCCTTGTTCATCTCCCTCTTCATCTCTATCTTTGTTTCATATGTTCTTGTTCCAGCCCAACCCATCTCAAACCCTCTCTTTCTTATTCTTCTTCAATATAAAACCCCAAATTAAATTGAAACTCTCCAATCAATTGAAACTCCAATTTAAAGATTAAGATATGAAGTTTCTTAAAAACAAATCAACAAATTCGATTTAAAGTTGAAAGGAATTTTCTTTTGAAGAAACACAAATTGTCATTCTCATCTCCTGAACAAAAATTAAAAACACTTTTCTTCATAAACATATTCACCATTCTTCTTAATTGTCCAAAAACCTAAATATAAACTCATTCAATGTTTTCCCAGAAAAATCAGTAGAAAAGAAAACTATTTCGAATTTTAGGGTCTCGAATGTTTCCCCTTCTTCATCTTCCAGAAACCTAAACACATATATGGATTGTGCGTGTATGAATATCCATTTGCAATTTTAGGGTTTCGAATTTTTCTCCTTCTTCATTCGAATCTGGGTTGTGAGTAAAAAAATTTGGTTGTTGAGTGTTTTATTCGATGGTGTGTTGGTGTTTGACGGTGGTTTGTGGATGGTATGACGGCGGTGAGGTCGGTTCTGGTTGGAACCTCCCGTGCCACTAAGTGGGCTTCAAGGAGTTTTGGCTAAAGGAGGAGGTGAAGAAAACCAGAGGGAGAAGATGAAGATCAGAGAGAAAGAGAGGGAGAAGATGAAGATCAAGAGAGAGGGAGAGAGAGATTATAGGAATGAGAGATTAAAAAACGTTTTTATTTTTTAATCTATTTTTTTAATTTATGTTTTTTAATTTTAAAGAATGAAAATAATTATAAATTTTAGGTTGATTAAAGAAATATTAAAATTACACACTCATCATGCCACGTAGACAGACTCTGTTGACAAGTTTAAGTGAGAGACTAAAAGTAGAAGAATCTGAAATGATAGGGACATAATCTAAATGTTTTTTTTTACAGGGACTAAAACCGAAATTCACTCATATTACAGGGACCAAAAGAGGTATTAACCCTTTAATTTAAGAGAAAAATATAATGTAGAGGGGTGATTTGTGTTAGAAAATGTCTGAAAACCAACTAGTATCTCTTGTGGATGAGGAAGAGTTGAATGGACATAATATTGTGTGTGTGAGAGAGAGCGTTATTACAAGATAAAAAGTGTAATTGTAGTTTTTTGAGATGGTGGTCATCTACCCTAGAATTTGAGAAAAAATGGTAGTTTTTTTTACCATAGAAGAAAGTGTAATTATAAGAAAGATACATTGATATCAAAATTTCAATTTTTTTAAAAGGGGTCAAAATTTCAATTTTAAAGATGATATTCTTTAATTTTTATCTGTATTTTTGAAATGCATACAAATTAAAAAAGATAACAAAAAATAAAGATAAAAGAACAATATATACACACAAACACAACAGTTTACATAAGTCTTAACTCAATTGATAGCAATGCTTAGATTTCTAATGAAGACGTTGTGGCCAAAGTTCGAATCACAACTCCTCCAATTATATGTGAATTTAATAATCAATGTCATTTCGTTTATCTGTAAAAAAAAGACTCATTTAAGAGAACTTGAGTTTAGTTTTTAGGAAAACGATTCTTAACCAGACTTTACTTATCTTTCTGTCAAACTTCAAATGACTATGACCCATTTCCTCTAAAAAGCGGAGGATTACCACACACAAAAAAAAGAGTAAGTATATATGATATTTGAGTTTGTATTTTTTTTTGGTAGAAATATTTGAATTTGTATGTTTAAATAAAACAAAACAATCTTTAAGAAAAAATGTTGACAAATATCATTAGAACATTATTAAAAAAAATCAAAATCAATAATTTTTTCATAAAAAATAATATAATTCTGATATTGATAAGTATTTTACTTCCCCTAGAAAAACAAAAATATTTGACTTATAAATTTTGTATGCTAATAGTTATTTTCGTCCATGAATATGCAACTACTAGTCATGACAATCTTTTAATGTATTAAAATTTTAAAATAGTCATGGATTGTATATTTCGTTAGTCAAAATAGTTTCTGATGGTAAAATGCATCAATAATACTATCATATCAGTCTCTCAATATATTTACTTCATGTCATGTCAACTCTGATAACTACTTGTTTACTGTCATATCAATCCATATAAAAAAGAGTTATTGTCAACATTAAAAATTATTGTGATTACTCATTACACATTTAATGATACAAGCGACTATTGCTCCAAATTATGTATTAACTATTAGGCATGGCAATAATACTCATATTCGCGGGTACCCACCCAAATCAAACCAAATTTAATGGTTTTTCCTGCTTTGACTGAGTTTGGGTTTTCCTCAATTTCAAATCACGGGTATAGGACAGGTAATGGGGATATAGGTACCCCCCTCAAATACTCGTTCTGAATGTAGAAAATCAATTTACTACCCCTTTTGTATAAATAGAAATTCAAACCATAAATCAATTCACTCACGCAGTCAGAGTCTCGGTCTTTCAGATGACATTAACTTAAGATAGTTCTCTTTTTTTCTCCTTCCATACCTCACACCATCGACCTCTCCAGGGGCGGATCTGAACTCAAAATACCTACCAGTGGGGCAATTTTTTTTTTTTTTGTTAAATAATACTAAATTTAATAAGAAGTTATATTAAAAATAGTTGTAGCAACAAAAATTACAAAGAAAATAATATATTTTCCTTTTGTTGAAAATGAACTAAAATTATATCATTACTAATTGTTCTAACAACATCTCTTTCTATATAGGTTACAAGAGATGAATCAAATGTTCTAGCATGATACCCATGCATACGGACGGGTGAGCGTATTGCGCTCTTTTTTTTAAAACAAGTCACAATTGCGTAGAAATTTTATAACAAAAATAGATCTTTGTATTGATATATGAATAAAAATATAGGCATATGTACAAAAATATGAGTAAAAATAGAGACATGTGTATAAATTAAAAAAAATTCGGTCCCCATGTTAATGTATAAGTTAAAATATTGTCACGTGTAAAAATTTAAAAATAAGTCATCTTATTAATATATGAATAAAAATATAAACACGTGTATAAATTAAAAAAAATATGACTTCAAATTAATATATAAGTAAAAACAAAAACATATAAACATAAAAATTTAAGTTTATATTAATATATGAACAACATTTTATAGTGAACTAGTAAAAAAAAAATTAAAAAAAAAGGTGTGACACACAAGTATATGAAAGTAAAGTATAGAGACAAAGTAGGTGAAATTTGTCCCAACCTCACCGCATTGCCATACATATTAACTATTTGGCATGGTGGAACCCAGATCCAAAGATTCCAAGCCCTTGTAAAGTACTACTGTACAAATACATTAACACACAGCACCGGACCTACTTCATCTGTCATGTCACTTCCACCTTTACCTTCTTTGAGTTCTTTCATCCATGACCCCATCTACCAAACATATGTCATGTCCACCACTCCCTCCGGAAGTAAGAAATAAGTACAAACTTTGCAGTATCTTATTCAAGTTTAATTAAGAGCACTAGAGTAGTGATATTACTCTCATATTCAACCGTTTTTTAAATTAAATATAATAGTTTCATGTTTCAGTGTTATTCGCCCTCCAACAATCTCACTTTAGGTTTTTTAGGTTCTCTCATATTTTGTTTGTTAAAAGTTGTGATTTTGTCGTTTAAGTGCAATTAAGTGCGACTCTGTGTTATTTGTCATCTTATATAACATTATTTGATTTTCAGTTTTAATGTTGTTCATTTGATTTATATTGAAAAAACGAATATTCAATTAATAATTTGGTTGTTGACGTTGTAGATGTGAAAACATAGATATTCCAACGACCTTAATTTTATCATATTATTTGTAGGTATTTTATCGTTGTATACAATTAACTTAGATGTTGTAAGTTTGCATACAAATTAATGTTTTAAGATTTTAACAACGTTGAAGTTTTGTTTTTGTAAAAAAAGTTTCAGTAATATATTTGATTTTTTGGAAAGAATTAAATAATTTAAGGCAAACTTTAAAATTTCATCAATTAATTGCATAATCAATGCAATAAAGCATTTGTAGAAAACTATAGAAATCTCACATTAAATTCAACCCAATCTTGATTTATATCTGTCCATATCTCAATCTTCATAATATCAACCGTCCTAAAAAAAATTATCAACAGTCACATATGTGTCTCCTCCACTGACCAACCAACGTTGTACACACAACACAATCAATCATGTCTCTCTCTTTCTCTTACCGCCCTCGTTCCCGTTCCCGCTCCCGCCGGAACCACACACCACCGTTCTTCTTCCTCTTCCTCGGCGTGGTAGCAATCCTCTGCAGTCACGCCCACGCTCGCTTTTCTACACGCGATCTTATCTCCGATGGTTCCAACGTTCTTCGTCTTCCAACGGAAGCTGATTCCACCTGCGAGCAGACCTATGGTTTCTTACCGTGCACCACCACTGTTCTTGGAAATTTGTTTCTTATCTTAGTGTATGGATTTCTTATGTACACTGCTGCTACGTTTTTGTCGAATGGGAGTGAGCTTTTGCTTGAGATCTTAGGTCCTGGCATTGTTGGTGGATTGTTTCTTCCTATCCTTGGTGCTCTTCCTGATGCCATGCTCATTCTTGGTAACTAACTAACCATAATTCACTTGTTAAAGTGACACTCTCTCTTTGATTTGATTGTTCGCCATGAAAATTGATTTTGTAAAATTGATTTTCGTTCAGAGTTGTTGAATGTTTGGTTTCACTTTTGGAAGTGTGTACAGTTGATTTGACATGTTTCGTGTTGTTTGATATGATTGATTTTGCTTTTAGAATTGATTTGATATGTTTGTATGTTGTCATGTAGAATTGATTTAGCTTTCTGAATCAATCCAAACTAACAAATTTTCCACATGTTACTTACTTTTGACTAAAATCAATTTATTCAAAATCAGTTTTTGTCCCGCATAAACATACACGCACTCAGTAGAGGTTTTGAAGTGAAACCTCGAAATTGGATGTTGAAGTTAGAATCTATTATTGTAACATAAAATATTAGGAATTTTTCATTTTTAACATGGTTTCAAATTCCAGTTATTTTGGTTTTTCTTATTAACACTATGGGATAGTTTAATTCATGTAGCCGACCCCACTTAATAAGATAAAAATTGATTGTTATTGTTGGTTGTTCTGATTCTCTCTATCTTAATCACTTGATTTGTTAGTTAAAGTGATTCGTTATGTTATCTTGAATGTGACTTTGGGTCACGGTCAGTTGGATTAACAGGAATCTTCTGTTGTTCATGTCAAATATGTTACTTTTTGTGTTTTGTTTCTTTGTATATTCTCTTTTAAGGTGTTTTGTGGAGATATTTCTGACTTGTTATATGACTCAGTAAAGAGAATATTTCTTTTGATTAACTCAGTTGGATTCTGTGTTGTGCTGGCCCAGTTTGCTTCCTATGTTGCTTTGTTTCAAATTTCTTCCTTTTTTCTCCCTTTCTTTATGGCCTTCGTTTTCAATTTCCTTTCTTGCTTCACTTTCGTGAAACATGAGAGATCCATGAACTCCACAAGATGGAATTAAAATCACCTCTATGAAGTGCACTGACACGTAGACACTGTTTTTGGTTCATGTCAGACACCAGACACACCTTCAATTGTCGATGCTGCATTTTCTTCTTTTTTTCTCTAATCATGTGTACATAATATTTCTTTGAATTTATTTTTCTGTCTAATTTTTTTTAGTCTCTCATCCTATGAAACACCGACACAAACACAAATACCCGATACAACACTAACAATAAACACCAATAATAATTTGAAAGAATAAAAGTTATTTAATGTAACCACATGTGTCCATGTCGTGCTATAGACCGATGCGTGTCTGATATTTGACATGTTTTTAATCTGAAGTGCCTGTGCTATGTAGCTCTCATCTCATCTATGAGGATTTGTGCTCATTTAGTGCTTTTGTGTGTTTTTTTGTTTCTTTTTTATACCTAATCTGTGTTTCTTGTTGTGTCTAGTGTCTGGGCTTTCAGGAAGTACAGAAGTTGCTCAAAGTCAGGTATCTGTTGGAATGGGACTGCTAGCTGGATCAACAGTGCTGCTTCTGACTATAATATGGGGAACTTGTGTGATTGTTGGCAAGTGTGACATTGAGGATTCAATTGCACTAGATTCAACAGACACTAGGGGATTCCATTTAACTCGTATGTCATTTCATATTGTTCATTCACTCAATTTTAAATTTTTTGAGAGTTACTGCAACAAACTTATTTCTGCCCTAGCCTTTAGATTACAGTGTTTTCTTTTCTCCTCTTGTGATCATCCAAGCAATCAACTTTGTTCTAGGCTATTTATTTGTGAGACTGCTATCATGTTATGAACCAACTGTCCCAAAAGCTTAAAAGCCATTTGTTGTAAAAGCAAATTAAGTGTTTTTTTTTAATAACATCTCTTAGAAGAAGTGATATTTGGACGTATTTAACTTATTAACAACTGCGAGCAAGGTTTTAAAATCACTCTTCGACATGGTTTTCTATGTCTCCGCGATTGTGGTTGCAGTTGATAAGACGTATATGACTGCATTTTTTTTGCAATATAAAGGATTGAAAGTCTCTAAAGAGTGCTGGTTGACGCTATACTGTGATTTGTATTTTTCTTGTTAGTTTATAATTTGTTTTAAACTATGATGTCTGCCGTTCTGTACATGCCTGGAGTGTTCGATTCATTTTGATCCGTAATTCTACTAAAATCTCCTTGTGCAGGTTCTGGTGTTAGTACTGATATTTGGACAAGCTACGCTGCAAGGATTATGATTATATCTGTAATTCCATTTTTGATTGTCCAATTACCACAAATACTCCATTCAAATTCTGGAAGGCACTTGGCTGTTTTGATTGGTTTTGTTGTCTCCGTCTGTTTATTGATCTCTTATTGCCTTTACCAGGTAATTATCTTTTTTGTGGTATACTTGTGTTTCATGTGCCATTTTATTTAACACTGATGGTATACATAGTTTATTTTACTCTATAGTTGGCACTCTCAATAACTTGATACTGGTCACTGGATGGATATTTGTCTACTGTTATTATTATATTTTTCAACAAGTTGTCTGCTGTTATTTTAAACATTTAGAAACTGAGTAAAATGAAAAAATGGTGCAGATTTTCCAGCCCTGGATACAAAGAAGAAAATTGGATTATATTAAACACAAACATGTTATTGTGGGACTTTTGAGACATTTGAAGATGCGTTCATTGGGAAGGCTACTGAAAGATGATGGCCAACCCGATAAAGATATTATTAGAAAGTAAGGCTTTCTCTCCTTTGTGCTTTGACTTAAGAATTAAGACGTGTTAGTTTTAAAAAAGTTTGTTGCTTTTCGTACTCCCATGCCTTTAGTGGCCGCTGACTTCTTAATCGCATATACACCTTGTTTACAACAATTGATGAAAGAAGTTTGTTGCTTTTTTTATTCCCATGCTTTTGGTTGCCCCTGACTTCTTAATTGCATATACAGGTTGTTTGCAACAATTGATGAAAATAAAGATGGACACCTTACTCATGGTGAAATGACAGCACTGGTTGTTGGAATTCAATTTGAGGAGATTGACCTTGATCATGATGACGCCGTGACAAAAATAATGGCAGATTTTGATACTTCTCGTAATCAACATATTGATGAAGAAGAGTTTGTTAATGGAGTCTGTAGATGGCTTCTAGCGGCCCAGCGTTCCCGGGTTGCATCTGGCGATGCTGGTCCACACACTGTGAAGTTTTTAAGCGATTTTCACACGGTAAGCTGTGCTTTCCTCAGCTTCATAAGCTTGTCCTTTTTTTCATAAGTAGGAATCGAAGCTCAGTACTTTGGGGTTTACATAACTCACGCACTCTACACACCAACCACTTTGCTAGACTTCTGTGGTATAAACTCGTCCATTTTGGTACACAAGTCTGATAGTAATTTTGTTGCACAGGAAACAAAGAGGGAACATGATCTTCTGGATGTGGGGGGTCAGAGTGATGAAGGTGCTGAAGGTGTGGAGAATGCTAGATGGATTTCCATCAAAGCAGGACTGTTCCTGTTACTTGGTTCTCTTATCGCTGCTGCATTTGCTGATCCTCTGGTTGATGTCGTTGATAACTTTTCTGATGCTACAAGTATTCCAGCTTTCTTCATTTCCTTCATTTTTCTACCTCTAGCAACCAATTCAAGTGAAGCAGTATCAGCAATAATTTTTGCTAGTCGTGATAAGAGGCAAACTGCGTCATTAACATTTTCCGAGGTTTGTTTTCTTGTTTAATTGTCTCTTTTTGTCATTAATAGACATGAACTTAGTGTCACGTATAACTACTAGCCCCAACTCCCGTGCAACGCACGGGTCGGTTATATAACAATAATAAAAATTAAATTTTTAATATCAATTAATGTCATTTAACTTACTTTAAAAAATAATAATGTCATTTAGCTTGACTTTTATGTGTAAGTTATAAAAGATAATAGAAAAAATTCCTTTTATTTTATGAGTTATAAGCATTTAAAAAATAAAATTATTCAGTTTAATTTGAGTTTTATAGAACAAAATCTAGAAAATAACATTTCAGTAAATTGATTTATACATTTTATATAGAATCTAGAAAATTAATTAACTAATTTTTTTAATTATCGTAAGAAAGTTCTTCTTTTTCCTTATTATATTCTCAGATAGAGTTGATAAAATCAATCAAATGCATCCCATGGTCCTTTTTAAATTTAACGTTTGTATCTCTTTAAACAATTTAACGTGTATTGGATTAGTCATTTTAGTCTTTTAATTTTAAATTGTCTTTTTATGTTTGTAAAAAGGTTCATCTAATCCTTTACGTCATAAAATATTTGCAATATTACCCTCTTTTAATTAAACTCGGTTAAAAAAACGTTTATGTGAACATTTATTGCTAAATAGGTAGGTCGAAATTCATCGCTGTCAAAATTATTGTTCATAGGTGTATTATTCAGTCTTAGTTTAAGACAAAATCGACTGACTGTTTAACTATAATGTTGTTGATGATATGTATATCTATAAAATTATGTTTGAATTGGGAAGCAATAAGACGAAAGTTATTGCTCATGTTTGGTATCATAAACGCTTTTTAAATCTTCAACCTCAATGCTAAATAGTCACATGAAGCACTTTTTTAACAAAGTTAGATGAAAAAATAGATCAAATTGATAAAAAAAAACTAAAAATTAAAGAACTAATAACTTGTTCACTTTTACTTACATAAATGAGCAATTTGGAAATCATCTCTCGCTCAAAGCTTTGATCTATTGAATTGTGACGTTGCAGTACAAGAGCAGTACTTATTCAGGATGATATTTACAGTTAATGTATTCGGTTTACATTAAATTTATTTTGATGTGGTTTTTCAAATAACACAACTATTAATAAGTAAACCAAATTAA
>Ga0099826_10002208_pt1 | contig 12415 bp, 7 predicted proteins | sample Mtrugardesep15_FD_76830 | JGI IMG/M metagenome (GOLD analysis project Ga0099826, IMG submission 76830) | Root nodule microbial communities of legume samples collected from California, USA - M. trunc garden sep15 | ecosystem: Host-associated > Plants > Roots > Nodule | place: USA: California...
CTCCTTTGTTTAATTTTGTATTTCGTCATCTTAGGCAAGCGCAAGGAGAAATCGAAGAAGGATGGCAACTGGCTCGAATTTGGGTAAAACCTTTTTGCTTTCAAAATCTAACAAATACTTTTGTAGTTCAACTTTCATTTTTTTTTTTAATACTTTTATCATCATTTTGTTGTTTTCAGTAGAAATTATGAAATGTTATATCTGTGACATGTGGAAATGATCTTCCTGCACTCACCCAATTATGTTTTTGAAAATACTATTTGTTTGACATGTTGTCTTCGATCTTAAAATATAAACAAAAAAAATCAACTAAAGTTAATGTATTTGGCTCAAAATTTATACCAAATACATCAACTTATCAACTTATGTTAACCAATTTTTACTTACACTTTGAGATGGTGGGAGTACAAATCAAATTTGGTATTTGGTAACACATTTTTTATTTTTCAAAACAATATGCAATTTCTACAACACTGTTCACCGTATTTATACGGTATTTTTTTTCTCACTATTAGTTTTGTTAAAAAGATCATTGTTATTTATATTGTGGCCTATGCGATGTCAATTTTTTTTCATTGTTTTTGTCAAAAAGAGAGTCTCCCCATGAACATACACGAGTGTATTGTTCAAAGCAACTGACTTATCAACGACCAATGTTTTTTTATTTATATTTTTGGGGTTAACCCTTCGATAGGGCCGGACATAGAGTCGGTTTGGTTCGAGTCCAAACCCTCAATCCAAACCAACCCACATGTTATGAGTCCAAACCCTAATTGAACTAATTTTTTTTCGGTTTACTTTGGGTTCGGTTTTGCTTGGGTTCAGGTTGATTGGGTTGGTTCTACCGGGTTTAAAAACTCACAAGAAAGAATATGAAGAATGAGAAACAAAAAATAAAATAAAAAATCTATAAATTGACAGTGTTTTGTTGGATATGTGTTGATTGTTCATGGAAATATATCACATATCTAGTATTAATAATCAAGGATTCAACTTTCCAATGTTTGCTCTCTCCAACCTTCTCTCTATTCAAATCGATAAATACAATACCGATCAAGAAAATAAAAGAATAACACAGATTTAGCATTATTAATCAATGAAATAACACAGACCTAGCATTCCAGCAAGAAAACACACAGATGAAACATAAGCAAAAACGAAAGAATAGAATTGGGTTGTTTCACTAATTTTTTGTTTCTTCTCATTCCAACAAATAAACATATGAAAAAACCATTGTTGTAGGCCCAACTGTTTCTTCTCATTCCAGCAAGAAAACAAAACACAAAATAAAGAAAACAAGGAGCAAATATGTGGCGGTAGTGTAAGAGTGAGAGTGAGTGAGGGAGGCAGGTACAGTAATTGTGAATGAGAAGAAATGGGTGGGCTTGGTAGAAAAAACTAATAATAAATATTAAATTAATAACAAATATCGGTTTGGTCAGGTTCGTTCGGGTTCCAACGGGTTCAAAATAAACACCCAAACCGAACTGAATATACCCATAATAACCCAAAATGTTCACCCGATCAACCCGTGACCCATTTTAACCCGAACATAATATGTAAAATTATATCGGGTTAGTCGAGTTAGTTTGGGTTGACCCGTATTTGCCCACCCCTACCCTTCGGTACTTAGGGGAAACGAGTCCTGATATTCCAGAGCTCGACCAGGAGGTAAATAAAGTCTGGCAAAGAATTGTTCCACGTAAGAATCGAACTCAGGTTCTCCTGAATAATCCGTCCTTGATAGAGATAACTAACCACTTAAACATATTATTCTCGTTCGATATGGGTCAACGTTCAACCCCACATTAGTTCCATGTGAATCCTTGGACAAGGTTCATTGGGGTAATGGCACAAACCGGACATGGGATCACGTGTAAACAGTTACCGCTTGCAAAATAACTTGGTATGTGTCACTGACCTCCTACGGGACCAAGTGTTCACAGTTGTTCCTCAATAACAATTGTCCAAGTAAATGTACAACGACCAAAATCCTAAACCTACTCTATAAATACTTACTAATGGACATTGAGTTAGGTACACTAATTTTACCGACATATACCTATCATTCCACGAAGCTTACTTTCCAGACCATTGGAGTGTTTGAAGGTAAACCATTCCGTTCTCCTGAAGAAGAAGACTGTTGCAAACGGAAATGCACCAATTAGAGGGCATTCAACTCCTTTACCTAAGGATATCAGGTCCAACAGGATCAAGCTCAACTTCACTATGGACCGAACCTGGAACAAATATGCCCATTCCTTTTCCAAAGTGAGATCCCATGCTTCATACACTTTTTTGTTTAGGAGATGTCGATCATGTCAATCTTCCACAAAAGAAACCAAAATATAGCCATCCATTCGGTAAATACCCCTTCGGCAGGGGAGCCACTCACCATGTCCCCCGTACACAGGAATGGGTCCACCTCCAACTTCTCAGGAGCATCGGACGTTCCCGCAAGATCTACCTTCAGCCACAAGGGGGCCCCAATTTCCCTCTCTTTCACTAGCGGTTACCAAAGATCTGAAGGACACTAGGTCAAATCCCTCCAGAGGAAGTTAAGCGAAAAGTTATCTCCACAAAAGTATAACACACGTCCTTTTTGAAAAAAGAAATATGGTACCCCAGTCTGGCCTTCGACGATGCAAATCTGATCAATGGGACACATTACAACCACAACGTGATGGTTATTCGACCCATGCAACATAATATACACCAGCGTTCTCACCATTATCGACCAAACATAAAGAGATTGTTCCCTGTACGTGGATTGTGGCTCGCAAGGTTTCAACATATCGTGTTTACGACGCAATGGCTTGGTGAAACTGCTTGTGAATTTTGGGAGGAGGGAGTTCCAAAACGCAAACAATAGTCGATTATTGGTCATCAACCACTCATCGGTATATATACAATTATATCGTTAGACAACCATTTTGGAAGCTTTAGGCATATTTTTCTCATTGACTCATCACAAAATGTGGTACCATTGGAATCAGGAAGGCGTCAAGATCCGTCAAGTTTACCGTGTCAGCCTCCATATTTTTCTTCTTTGTCTTTCTCGTTTGCCGGTCCTTTGGAACGATTGCCTCACTTCAACCCAGTTGTAGGGTGGTTTTCAAACAATGTTAGGAAACAGACGCTACATTCATCCAAGCAAGACAAAAAATAGAAGGCCGGCTCCCGACGTCTAGTTCATCGAGGTGCAACATATTAAGTTAAGCATAATGCCAGATATAGCGAACTGGATTTCGTAAGTTAATTATCCTTGATATGTTAGCATACAATATCCACATTTATGCATGGCCTGTTAAACTGTTGAAATAAATAAACAAATGTATAGGGAAATTCATATGGCTTCCATGTATATCCAATAAGAATATTTTCAAATTTTCTTGGCTCAAATTGGTGAAGAATAAAATTAGAACTCTGCGTCACGCGCCAATATTCTTCATAAAATCGTCTTTTAGACATAATAATACCTCCAACCACTTTTTATTCCTAATACTATCCTCCAGCCTTACATATTTAAATTACAAACATTATAAAATAATGGGTTAATAGTGTTTTACCTCCTATAATATAGCTGATTTCCGGTTTTCCCCTGTAAAATATTTTTTTTGAATTTCATCATTGTAATTTGAAGATTTTTTGGTTTTGGACCTTCATGGAAAATTTCACCTCCTGTAATTTGAGCAAATTTAGGTTTACCCCCTTGTAATTTGAGCAAATTTCTGTTTATCCCCCAGTTAATTTGAGCAAATTTTGGTTTACCCCCTGCCATATATTCGATTTTGTACAGTCAAAATTCATGAAGGTCTAAAACCAAAAATCTTCAAATTACAAGGACGAAATCCAAAAAAAATATTTTACAAGGGGACAAAATCGAAAATGACCTATATTACAGGGGGTAAAACACTATTAGCCCTAAAATAATTTATAGAAAATTGAATTAACAATATGATAAATGATTGTATAATACTTTAAAAACACTTAATAAAACCGAGCCCTCTAATAAATAATTTAATACTTAGTTATAGATCACTAGATACAAGTTATGACATATCATCAATAGCAAAGAAAGAATATGAAATTGTTTACCTTTACATTCAGATTTTATGAAGGACAACCGCCAACAAACATGAAAGGGATGACTACCCTCATTCTGTTTAGCTGTAGGTTTTTATTAGAATGTTCAGAATCTTTAACCGTGTGATGAGATGACGTTTAAATAGCTAAACGGTTGAGCATAGGAACCTCTCATTGGACTTAGCTAAATGAACCAACCCATCACAGTACATTTAGAAACAATTGCCCAATCACACATGTTCATCAATTGATTAGTGCTTAACACAATATACCATAATTTATATTAAGATTAAGTTATAATAATTAATTATTGTCAATCCATAATTGATTAATTAAATAATTAATTTAACACCCTCCCCTCTCATCCTCTTCAAAACCTTCGATCTAAACACAGAATAACATATTTCTTATCTTGAGGTATGCACTCCAAATAAACACCAAGAAATATTGCCGCATGGAACGAAAATATACAATAATTCACCTTTAGAAACATGCATATAACTAAGAGCCTTCCACTCTACCCTGTTGCAGACACAGTACTCTAAAACACATTGGGAATAAATCCAAAGTTGCCAACGAAGCCAATTGTTCATAAATTGTAGTTATGTAAATACATTGTATCGAAGTTTTCTCATTTTATTATGCTCTTTAATACTATTGTCATTTGAAATAGCTCTGTTGTTCTTGATTATTGCAGGAAGTCAAACTATACCAACTTATGCTATGCACACTAGAGAGCAACGTATAAGCGAACCAATTGGTGATGTTTATATAAATTTGGAAGTCAATACTGGTGGGGAGGTAATCAAATTCGTATCTTCTTGTCTAATTGTTTTATGCTCAGTGTTCCCCCCCTTTATTATGGTATATGAACCTTAAAACACATGTGAACTTATTAATCATGTGAACTTGAAGATGTTGGTATATATTCTCAGTCGTATATTTATGGGTTAAATAAGAAAATAGTCCCCCTAAATATACCAACATTTAATTTTACCAAAAATAATTATAATTTACAAAATCTCAAAAATATTTTAAAATATTTCCATAATACACTTGACCATTCAATACAGTGAGCGGTAGTAGTAGTCTTGATAGTAGTAGATGTTATTTTTTTATGGAATAAATTATTTGAGAAATCAATAGTATATGAGTCATGTTAACCGGTGTGTGTCTCGGAAACACACTGGCGAAGGAAGCCAAAAAAATAAGGTTTTAAGTTGAAAATAACATTTTGTCCAAAAAAGGAGTTGAAAATAACTTTTTTAAACTTTTGATACGTTGACTGCACAACTTCTATGCCATAATACTATATTTGCTTCATAAACTAGTGCCCTGGAGGCATCAGTTAGCATGTTCCACGGCCATTGAGGTATAAAAAATTCCATAAACTGATGAACATACATTTTATGGCAGTGGTTTATTGGTGTTTAAATGTCTAACTTAAATATTTCTTTTACAGGTAGAGAATGCCCAAAAATCAGCTGAAACTAAGAAAGAAGCCTCCGAGCCTAATATTGAAGCACCTGAACCTCCAGCGGAGCCTAGCTGCCCAATATGTATGGATCCTTTTGTGGAAGAAATGTCAACAAGGTGTGGACATATTTTTTGCAAGAATTGCATCAAAACTGTAATAAGAATACAAGGCAAATGCCCTACTTGTAGGAAAAAGGTTACTTCAAGACAGCTAATAAAGGTGTTTCTTCCATCTTTCACTTGAAGGTATGACCCTAATTTCTAAGCTGGTATATTGTAGTTTATCACCCATAACTAAACTGATTTTTGTTTTTGATATTATTCTTATGGATAAATTGATATTCAAATCATAATTCAAACATATCATTTTACAATAACTACACCAATAAGATTGTGATACTACTGTTATAAATTATTAGGATGTGAAACAATTTGCAACTGGGTAATTGAAGTGCCTTTATGTAATTTTACTTTATTGATGCAACAAGTTGTTCCAGAAAAAGTTTGCATTACCATAACCTCATTTTATTTTTATTTGTCTAATCAATAGGATCATCTAAGCTGTGTTGCGGAAAATTGGAAATCTAGTGTTCTGCTTTGGAGATTGTTAAGTGATTATATTATATTATTTATATTAAGTTCCTTGTAGTAGATGTTTAAGTATTATCATGTACCAGATTTTGGCATTCATTTGTCATATTCACAGTTTTTCTTTTCTTTTTTGACAAATTTGTGACATGCTTATTACTTAAGAAGCTTAGTTGGGTACAATTGGATGCTCAATAATTTAGTTGATAACTTGAATACCCATCTGGATTGGCATAATACAAATGGTACATTTGGAAAGTAATTTTTAAATGGCTATATATATATATATATATATATCATAACACATTTGACTAATTACTAAGTTACCATTGGAACATTAGTGTGAAATCGGAAGGAAATTGGCATGTATAAAGTTTAAACAGCAAGTCATGAGACTTTGAACCATTGTTTTGGAAATCGGAAGGTTTATTGTTGAGACTTTAAACATGGAATAGAACACACACATTAGTAGTGTTTATATTAAGGTATTTGATGATAAATTTAAGGGTTAATAGTGTTTTTCCCTCTGTAAAATAGGCCATTTTCAAAAAAATTCTCCAGATTTTTTTTTTAAATGACCTATTAGGGGAGTATTTTGGAAAAAAATATATTTTACAAGGACGAAGTCCAAACCGAAAATTTCTTAGAGGGGTAAACCAGAAATGACATATTTTACTGGGAGGAGAAACACTGTTAACCCTAAATTTAACAAACGCATCAAACCGTAGCAAATAAGTTAGTGGTGTTTATATTATAGCATTTGATGATAAATTTGTCAAATGCACCATACCGTATCAATAATAAATTGATAAGTTATCATCTCCACAAGAATTATCGTTCAATTTTGCAATTTACTAAACTTATTGAATTAAAAACAGTGAAGGAGTTTATGGTGTTTGCAAGTTTGATTGATTGCACAATATGAGATTATATTTTGGTTGATTTAGATGTTTAATGGTGACTAGGTTTCCTTGAATCCCATATATCTTAAATTGATAAGTTATCGTCTCCACATGAATTGTCGTTCAACTTTGCATTTTACTAAACTTATTGAATTAAAACAGTAAAGGAGTTTATGGTGTTTGCAAGTTTGATTGATTGCACAATATGAGATTATATTTTGGTTGATTTAGAGAATTTGTGCATAAACAAGGGCTATACTTTTGACTTCCCTTAAAGATGAATTATATCATAATGTCGTACCTAAATTCAATAATCAGATTAAAGATTATTCAGCAATTCTTAAAGTTCTTGATCGTGAGAGCAAGATAGTCATTCATATACACAAACCTACAGATTAGGTTATAATCAAGTTGAAAAGCATCATTATAATGATCATAACAAATACAAATTATATAACACTATGATCTTAAGTGAATAAAGATTTTTATCAATTGAATCAATACTCTAGAGCAATTGGGAGGTAGAAACCCTTCTTTGATGCTCAGGACGCTTGACCCTTTCTTTGAACCACCAACTTTCTAATGAATTACAGTGTGGGCTCGTTTTATAGTCATCTTTCCATTTAGCTTTAAGTGAGAATTCTGGGCTTTTTCCTCTGGTCCAGCTAGAAAAACAACCTGGAACACATAATACTCGACCAATATGTGTGTGGTGCTTTTACCCATCCACCTTGGAGCTTTAGGAAGCCCACAGAGCTATGTCATGCAACTGGGGCGCTTTGAAAAGCCCCCCTGGGGGTGAACATTGTAGACTTTTTGTCCTTCTTCACGCATTCTTCCATCTTTAGATGCCTTGGGACTTGAGATAAATTTTCCTAACTTGTATTGTCTTCCAAAACCTTCCAAGCTACATTAACCTTCATTGTTCAACTTCTATAATCCTTTGTGCGGTCTCTTTTTTTACCAAATTATATATTTTATCAATAAACTAAAGTACTCAAAACACCCGTGTAGTTGCTTGTTACATGATTAGAGAAGATACTAAATTACAATGGCTCAAATGAAAACAATACAAAATGCTGCTCAAACCATGAACAACTCCTCTAAATTACCTCTAATTATCTTCAAATGCTTATTTAAATAACTAAAAGGATAGCTTAGAAAATCATATGATTCTCTCTCATCACAACCCCAAAATTAAGCTGTTGCTTGTCTGTAAGTAACAAAATAGAAAGATTTAATGATTTGCATAAATTTTTCAAATTACATACCTTTTTGAAGAGGGTTCTCAAATCATTATTCATACGATTCCTAGCATTGACTAACTTAACACATTCTTTGAAACGGGACATACTTAGAGAAGATAATCAACTTTCAATCATATACAATTCCAATATTTATCTTCCTAAAACCAATAGGGGTTGTCATGACATTTCCCATTCCATTCGACATGTTCATTCATCTTTCTATGAACTTGAAGCAATTATAAAATTCATTCAGAGTTAAGTATTTATCATACACACTAAAGAAGTATTTTCAAGGTTATAATGTGGCTGACGTTATAGGTGTAATATATTTAGGAAAGTGGGCTAACAATAAATTTGAGTTAAACTACTTCTTATTTTATTGTTTTTTATAAGAGACAAAACTTGTGTTCTTGTCCTTTTTTTAGATCACTTTTTCGTGGTTTATCTACATTTTTTTCTTTTTGATTTTCTTAGAACCAAGTTCTACTAGTACCCCACTTACTCCCTTCGGTCACATTTATAAGCAAAAACCAACTTTTTATGTTCATTGAATAACTAATCGATCTGATTACATGTATAAACCAGATACATTAGTTATTCAATTAACCTAAAAAGTTGTCGCGTATAAATGTGATTGGAGGGAGTACAACTTGAAATGGTTCTAATTCAAATGTAATTAATTAATTAAATCATCAAAGAATAGAATTGACTCATCAAAATCATTCAATCATCCCAAATTTTCTTTTGAATGCAATACTCACACCATTGATGCGTCACTTTTGGTACGAGATGTTATTTATTTAGAGGTCGTGCAAATATGACAATATCTCTTTCTCTAAAAGTGGCAACACCGGACTGTGGGTTTCAAAAGAGAATTGGAAAGATAACAACGGCGTTAGAGTGCGTCATACCTCCACTACTGCCGAAGCCACCTGATCTACACTGCTTTGTGGCTGTATTGTTTGATATTGGGACATGTAGAGATATGTGGAAAATATGTAAAGTAAATTGATGTTATGCATTATCGAGTAAATAATTGACATTCATGAATTCATAAGTCCCATATGTGGAGATATGTAGAGATATGGAGAGATGTAGAGAGATCAATCGGTAAAATTACTTCCGACATCGAATGGTACCACATGCATCTAGAGTCGAGTTTAAGACCTCACATGCACTTGATATATGTGAAACATGCCATATTTGATTATGTGACTTGGTGTTTTATGTGGGCTATGTGATTGATGAATGTTAACATATGTGGAGTTGTGGATTGTATATGTTGTATTTATGTGCTTGAGAAATAATGTCGATACGATAATTCATTTGGAATATTGATTAATGTTTACTTGATTAAGTTTATTTGTGGAATATAATCTAACCCCAGTGGTCATTTGGTTCACCCTCTGCCTATTTGTATGAATGGGTAGATGTTTTTAATGATTAAATTTGCTTTCCGCTCGAGTCTAGTTAGGGCTTGATTAGCACGTCGAGCATTTATGTTTATTTTCATATAGTTTACTTTGATTTAAACCACCAAAACCTTTTATAAAAAAATTGTTGAGAAATCTATCGATATAAACTCAAGTCAACTAAGCGCAATCTTTGTGTGTAAGATATTTTATTTGTTTGATAAAAACCGGCATACTTCCCACTGTTCTAGAAAAATACAAAACCAGTGTTTTGCCTTTTTATCAATCACAAAATAGTTTTGTAACCAAAATGATGTTTGGTAGAGCAAAAAATGTAGGCTCTATTGGGGTTATAATCCACACCGCTGATGATCTAATTGATAATAGTTAGCAATCCAATTAAGGGCCGGATCGTCATATTACAGAAAATTGATTGGATTTCATCACACTCGGTGAATGCTATTCTTTTTGTCTCATTCTGGTAGATATCAAATAAAAGGTTGATCAGGGGAAAGCTCATTGCACAAGCGTTGTTCTCAATTCTATAATACATCAACACACTTGATTTGAAATTGTCCTAATCATTTATATGACTTAATTGGTTGTTGACCGCCGATCTTTCCAAGAATGACTTGTGCAAATGCCTGTTATGGGCGCTAGCTTTTCCGTCATGGCAGATAGATGCCTGAGGCCTCACATGATCTCCTGCACTGACAAACCTCTTCCCACCACACTGGGATTAACAAGTCTTTTGCACAAGTGGTGTTTAATGTAGTGAATATATGGAGTGATACCTTACTCGTTCCATCAATTAAGGGTGATTCACCTTGTATTAAGATTACATGGCTGATTTGTACTTGATAAGAGGGACAAGACTTTTAACTCAAAGGTAATCTTGCATTAGTGGTTGAAACTTTTGAAAACAACTCATCCTTGGTGTATGGTCTCTTTAAGTAAAGGGTTTTTCGAGTTTACATTCATTATGTTTGATTGGTCTGATTGTAAGGAACAATAAACCTGAAATCGGGAGTTCTTTGGTTTTCTAAGTGGACCAAGGACTTTAATATACATTATGCATGACAAACGCATTCCCAAGTTTGGATAAGACATATAGAGCTTCCTCAGGAATATTAACGTAATCAAACTATTCTTAAGATTTCTAGGGCAATAGGTACTCCTCTAATTTCTAATACTACAACAAAAAATAGATTCTTCAGACATCACTCTGAGAGGGATGATCGTGGTAGGACAATGCTGCTAATAACGACAATGTTGATACTACTGTTAAAAAAGTTGTTACTAATAATGACAATGTTCCTTCAAATGACATACCTCGGGATGCAATTGTTGTTACTGATGATGCTATTACTTAATATCATATTACACCTCTCTTTTACCGTAACATAAAGGTTCATGTTGAATTTTTAAATGCTCATACATGCCATGCAGATAGAATTTGCACTTTTGCTCAGGGTGGTACACTATTATTGGTTGTGGAAAAATTCTTTTGACAAGTAATTCCTTCAACTTTGTTTTAAACAATGTTATAGACGAGGTGTCCAATATTAATCTTCGGATGCCTACAAAGGTCGTTACTGAACTAGTTGAATAGTCTGAGCTTGAGCAGCAAGCTACAAATAGTACACTCGAGGTGCCTCCATTTAAAAATTTCTACCAATAGTGCCTCCTCATAGTTTTGTCGCATGCAGTTCAAAACATGGTCAGTCCTGTTGAGCAATATTTGATTCAAGGGAAGAACAACAATATTCCATTCACGCCATACCTTACAAAAAAATCATAAGAAGAAAATAAAAAAGGCAGCATACCGCACCCGTTCTTTGGGTCCTCTCTAGAAACTACAGGTGGCTAAATTACACATTTTTATTTCTTTAGGACAACTTTTCTTTTTCTTTACTTTTTTTCCTCTTTTTTCTCATTTTACTTGTTTTTTCGTTGTTTTTCAAGGTTTTGATTTGTCCCCGCTCTATATATATTTTCCCTTGTTCTAATATTTTTATTTATGATCACAGTCTAGGGTTTCTTGAGGATGGTAAAGGTGTTGAGATTTAACAGTCTCTCTCTCGTTGTTGTTTAAACATACTCCTTGCTATTTTTGACTCTTTTACGATGACTTTTTCTTGTTCTAAAATTACCCTCAACTGTCGATACAAATAGCACATATAACAAATATATAAAAGTAAATTCAATATTAAAATAAAAGTGTAACAAACACGATATGAGTATATATATGTTCAGTTTTTTCCATTTATCTTTTTAAAAGTGTAACAAACTAGATGAATACACACACACACACACACACACACACACACACACATTTTCTTTTTCATTATCCCAATTATACCTTTAAATAACTTTTTCTATAATAAATATTGTTGTTGGTGTCATTAAAAAAAAATAAGAATTTAAATTATATTTTTTTGTTATAATGTTGGTTTCATTGAAATAGATTTTTCATTATCCCAATTATAGCCTTTAACAACTTTTTTCTATAATACAGATTGTTATTGGTGTCATTAAAAAAAAAGGAATTTAGATTATATTCTTTTGGTATAATGTTGGTTTCATTGAAATAGATAATCATGATTTTTTTTTGAACCATAATCATGTTTATTTTGATTTGTTAAAACTTGAAAGCAAAAATAATTTATAATTTTAATAAAAATCAAAGTTTCATAAAAAAAAA
>Ga0099826_10002210_pt1 | contig 12412 bp, 4 predicted proteins | sample Mtrugardesep15_FD_76830 | JGI IMG/M metagenome (GOLD analysis project Ga0099826, IMG submission 76830) | Root nodule microbial communities of legume samples collected from California, USA - M. trunc garden sep15 | ecosystem: Host-associated > Plants > Roots > Nodule | place: USA: California...
CAAAAGGAGCTGGAAGACGATCTTCAAGAATTTGAACTTGGAACTTCGACTACAAGTTATCAAACTTTCCAGCCGAGAAGAAGATTGGATGCTGTTACAAAACAATCTTTATCTTCTGCTATTCTTCGAAAGGATCTAGAAGACGATCTTCCAGAATTTGAATTTGGAACTTTAACAATAAGTTGTCAAAACTTCGGAGGAGAGAAGATGGGAAGAAAACATGGAACAAGATGTGGATATATTCCAACAACAGTCCCCATAAAAGAAAGGTTGCATAATACATGAGAATAAAGGGTACACCAATTGCAACATGAATGACAATAAGAAAAATTGTCACTATAGAAGGAAAAACGACATTGAAAAAAGATGAAAGTGAAGAGTTAAGAATAAGGGGAGGAAAAATGAAGAGGGAATTTTTTCATTTAAATATTTCAGTTTACTTTGATTTATAATTGTTAATATTTATTAAAAAAGTGTGAAAATGTAATTTTAGGGTTTTTGACACAAAATCTGAAATGATCAAGCTTCCAACAGGTTCTACACTTTTAGTGGTAAGAATTCAGTTAAGTAATGACTTAGATGCAGAGAGAAAATAAAGAAGCAAATGTGATGTCTGTTCTTGTAACAGTTGACAACTAACCTGCAACTCCGGATGCGTACTTCAGTAGAACATACATATCCACACTCTAAAGCATATACATTCAATCCATTTAGTCTCCTTCGTTTGACAAAGTTTTTGCTAGCTGTGAATTGAAATTGCAAGACCACAACTTCTATAAAATAAACAAAGAAACTATGAACATGTAGCAGAAGAAGCATTAGTTGGTAAGATTTGCATTCAATGTAGGTAATAGCACATTACAAATATGTGATAAATAATTTTATTCTATTCGAAGTCCAAATTAATTATATATAAATTAGAAAGAAAAAAAAATTAAGCTTTCTAGATGTTCATCATATGAAATGTTGAACACCTTTGAAATATACATTATGAGACAAGAATACCATTGAACACATTAATATACAGAAAGTAATTATCGATTATAATTTTCTAGCTCAAGAAAAATTGGTTTATAGAAAAATTTCCAAAATTTGCAGTTAGTTATTTAGTTCTTTAAATTATGGTGCATATTTAAATATAAATTTCGATAATAATTGAATTATCAGGGATAAGTTTTGCTAAGCTTTGGGATCCATTTTAATGGATTCGAGACCAAAACTGGTTGAGGTTAACCTAGATATATTGAGATTAGGGTACGCAAAAAATTTCAATCAAAGACATGTCATGGTGCACATGTGATTATATATCAATTATGTCATTCTCTCGAATTATTATGACGTGCCGGTACTTATAGCATAATAGTATTGAGGAAGTAAAATTGAAGCATAGGATAGGAGACATAAGAGCCTTAGAATTTGTTGATGAATCTATCCAACAAAATGATATCACGCTCAACAAATTATAAGTTCGACACTTCAATTCGAAACAAGATGATATCGACTTCAAAGGCGATTCCTATAACAACAAAAGTTCAATGACAAACATGTTAATGAATCAAAAGAATATTAATTCAAAGGAAGAAGATACTTTGAAGATGTGAGAATGGTGAAAAAAGATTGTGGCTATGCGAAGACGACGAGTTTAATTTTTACAGCTTTACCTATTTCGCCTCGTTCCTCTTGGTACACCTTATCGCCATAGTCCTTATGTTGCTGCTTCCCTTTCTTTGATTCTTTGTTTCCATTAACCCTAATAAGTTTCAATTAACCCTATTCTTCCAATCCAATAATAGGTATTCTTTGTTTCTATTAACCCCATATTGCTTATATTATATAAGCACTCTATTATATAGTATAGATGTCAAAGCGGGTTGGACCCTCCCGTTTTGGCCCAACACGCTTTTAACCTATAAAAAACACGGTGGTAGGATGGAAATTTTACCTCATACCCCTGCAATTATATTGTCACCTCAACACTTTACATGATTTACCCATTTTAACCTTATATATAAAATTAAACACTTCACTCTTTTTTCATTTGTCTCGCACCCTTTTCAACAATTTCGGTTTATATGAGTTTAAGTTTTCTAATTCATCTAAATACGATGTTTGAGTCTTCCGATTTACATTTTAAATCTTGAATCATCAACGCCTTGTTCCCGATTTAGATCTATTGTTTAAATAATAGGTCTTGTTAACGAGTGCCCCGGGGCACTCTTTAAGCATTCCAAAATAAAAAATTATTCTTTAAAAAGTCAAATATTTCGATTTCCAATGCATTGAATACACGCATTTTCATAAATAGTTACCACTTATGGTCTTTAACTAGTGCCCGGGGCACTAGTTAACATTTCCCTTAAATAATTTATATATGACGTTTCCGATTAAGATCTAACGTACAAAACAATGTTTCCGACTCGGATCCTTGTTGGGGAAATCATAGAAGACGTTTCTGATGAAGATTCGGTTTCAAAAAACGCAAAGATGTTGATTCCGGTTCAGATTAAATTCCAGCAAATTCATAGATTGGATTCCATTGATTAGTGCCATCAAAAACTTAAATTATGTTTTCCGATTGAGATTTTATTTGTTTTTATTATTTTTTTTATCTTTTTAACAATTGTTTTATGATTTTGTTTCTCCACTGCTTTGGTTTTTTGGTTTTGGCTTCTTTTATTAATTCTTTATTATGGTTTTCTCATTCTAGTTTTAACAATATAATTGAGCTTTCTGAAAATATAAAACTACCGGAAGAGTGTTTTCAAGTTTTCCAAAAGTAACCTTTGTACTTTTGGACAATTTATGTAGGGGTGAACTCATTCAATTTGGAAACGTCGAAAGTGAAGCTGAAAATTGAGCATGTATAAAGTTAAATGACAAAAAGGACAAATTTGGAATATAAATAATTTGTATATAAATGCAAGGGTATTGGGTAAAATAATGTCTCTACTTAATTTTAAAACTAGTCATAAGGCCACATTCTATTTAGTCTTAATGCCTCTTTCTTAATTTTTAAACTAGTCCAAAAGGCTCCACTATCCTTTTTATCAACGAGATTTTGAGGCGAGTCAATTTTGCTGTAACTCAATTTCACCTGATTTTAACAACCTTTGTATTCAAGAAATTTTATTTGTTAACATTTTTGCAATTGATTGAATACATCACTAAGTGAGAAAATAAATTGGCATATGTGAACTAAAAACAAATGCTATAAATATACACTGGTTCACCCCCATGAGGAAAACACTAAATTCTACGTTTGTTTTGTGCATCTTTTTCTATTACCATCTATATTAACTAGCCTAGCCTTGATGATGAAGCAACTGATGATGGAATAGGTGAGTGTTCTGGCAGGCTAGTAGATTTTGGAGTATCAAGATTTTTCTTTTTTGCACGTGTTCTACTACTAACACAATCTATATCAGTTTTGTTCTGACGATGGAACATCTGAAGCTGCTGGCAGGTCAATAGATTCTGATATATCAAGTTTTCTCCGTTTGCCACGTGTTCTGCTGCTAACACCATCTATATCAACTAGCATCGATGATGGAACATGTGAAGGCGTTGGTAGACCAATAGATTCCAAAATATCAAGATTAATCTGTTTTTCAGGTGTTCTTCTTCCATCGTCTATATCAACTAGCCTTGATGATGAAGCAACTGAGGGTGCTGGCATGCCAATAGATTCCCTTTGTTTTCCATGTGTTCTACTAGCATCATCTATATCAACCAGCCTTGATGATGGAACTGGTGAGGGGGCTGGCATGCCACTAGATTCCGAAATATCAAGACTTGTTTTTTCTCCATGTGTTCTACTAGGATCATTTATATCAACTAAACTTGATGATGGAATTGCTGAGGGTGCTGGCAGGCCAAAAGAGACTAGAATATCAAGATTAACTCCCACAGTTCGGAATGCCATTGCACGCTTGATGTCCGACTTATGTAATTGTTGAACTTCAAATCTTACTTTGTCAATCTGTTAATCAAAATGGTGAAACAAATTATAATCAACTAAACCTAAACGCAGGGATAGTTCTTCTTCGTCAAGATCAGCTTACTATTTCATTATGATAAATGGATGCTCGTCCGTCAGCCAGCCTCTTCTTCAATTCTGCAGATTTTTTTGTCTGATACTTGACATTCTTAATTTCGTTTCCCCTTTCTCCTAATTCTTTATATAAAGCTGTAAGAACCAAGAAGTATATTCATATTATATTTTTTACAAGAAATAAATGAAGAAAACACATCCGTCTACGAATTTGTTTGCTATCAAAGTAGCCTCTATCTGACAACTAATGGATCAGCTAATACTTGTTCAATGGAATAATGAATCAAAGTTTTCAAACACGAGTCTATGAAAACTCATTAAATCTTTGTAGACTCAACTTGTAGAACATCGTAAGATCGTAAAATAGGGAGAGGGGTTACCAAAGATCGTATGGAGAAATCTATGTATTAAGAGTTGTAACTAATTTTACTTTTTCCATGTAATTCATGTAGTTTTCCAAAATCAAGGGACCAGGATAGTTTATGTTATCACTTATTCCTAGAATTACTATTATCAATACCATTTATGTGTATCCATTTGATGAATGAACAAGAAACGCAAGACATGGCGGAAGCTATCTAACTACGCAGAAAAGAATAATAAAATACTGTGATCTGTAAACTATAATAAAATGTTACAATAAAAACTATTAAGAGAAGTACCTGTCAAAACAGGCAGCACACAGACTTGAGAATGAACATCACAAAGCTTCTTCGACAAGGTTAAAGAAGATCTCAATAATTCCTTGGCTTGTGCAGTGTCATGCAATATAATAAGCAAACTGCCAAGGGTTGTCAAATATTGGGAAATAAGTTGATGGTCTTCCAAATAAGTATGCGTCAGCTGCAATCCCTTCGCCAAGCAAATTCTACAGCAAATTTGCAACTTAGAGGAAAGAAGAAGAAATAGAAACATCAAAGTAAGGCACATAAACTGTTCTTATTGTTTGTGTCCATATATAATCAGGACAATTTTCGCGCACTATTTCTTTCTTCAACCTTTAACATGGTAAGACTATAAGTTTCAGATTCACATCCAGATAAACAACCGTAATTGAATTTGAACTAAATTACACAAAAATTTACCTTGCTTGTTGCAGATCCTGTTGTTTCATCAATAAAAGACCATAAGCAAAAAGAACATTTGCTTTCTCTCTAACTCCTACAAAAGAATCCTTTGCTTCATAAAGTGGACCAATCAAATCATGTGCCTGTAGGAAAACTATTTTTTGGTTAAAAAATAATGTCCATGGGATCAACCTGCTTCAAAAAGTGGCGCCAATTAAATTAGAGGTACTACACCACCTGTGAAAAAGATTTAGCATCACCAATGCAGATATAAGAAACAGCTGCATAAACTTGGCACATGGCTTGCATTGATTTGCGGTCCGTAAGCTACACAAAAATATGAAGTTGTTTTTCAATAACCTTTAAGTTATCCCGATTAACAATTCATATCAATATCTTAACAAAAAACCGTAAGTGTGATTTGAAAATCTCAAGCATGCCAAACCAGAATATGATGTATCACAACAAAAACAACCGAAACGACTACATCTAGATGACTACAAAATATCGCATTTATGTAGACATATCCTATATACCTTTACTGCTTCAATATAATGAAAGGCGGCTTCGTCATAACAGCCAACAGAATGAGCATATTTGCCTCTAAGCATCTCAATGATGCACTCACATGACTGCAGTAAAGTTGGAAACCGCATGAACCAATTTTTCATCTGTACCAAAGCCTGAAAATTTGCATAAAATGCCATTAATAATTTAAAATCTGAGGCATAACAGGATGCAAATTCACTTCCAACTTTTCAAATCCATTACACTAAGACAAGGAAAATATCAATAGAAGCAAGCCAGCTATTAAGGTAGATATTAAAGGAGATTTAAAATTTAACAGAATAAAATGCAAGCTATCACATATTCTCAATCCCATCCTCGTTGTTCTTAAATGGCGGCCATGACACAATGGTGTGTTAAAATACCACTTTGAAGCCATTTTGGGGGCGGATACATGGAAGCCCCTATTTCCATGACGGAATGGCAGAAAAAGCACCAAATACTTGGAAGCCCCAATTTCCATGACGGCGTGGCAGAAAAGTGCCATAAACATAAAGAAAAGAAAGAAAGATGGGCAAAACAAACTCGATCTGTTTTAAACGATAAAAACTCATTTTACACTCAAGTCACTGAATGTTTCGGCCATCTATCACTTGCACTTCTCTGCTGCCTCTCACCCACACATCTCTATCATCTTTCACTAACCCATCTTTGGTGAACAACACATCTCCACTGAATAGCCTAACGCGAATGATGCCATGTTTTGTCTTCCTCCTATTCTATTATGTATTTCCACATTTTCTAAGTTACTTTGTTCTTTTTATGTCCTCTTAATCTTCATTGCATATCTCTTTCTTTTACATTCTCTCTCTCTTTTGTAAATCGTCAGTTTCTCAATCTCTATTCAACAAAAACTAAAGAATATTTATTCTTATCCTGCTTCATTATTTTTTGTTTTAATTTTTTATTATATGATATTGTCTTCGTTGTTTAAGGTTCTCTGTTTTTTCTCTTGTTTTTTTTAAATGTGTTCTACAATTTTTAGTATAGTTTGTGTTTTTTCTCCTTTCACCATAGACCACCATAAGCCATTAAGAAAAGCTTATCCTTAGGGCTAACAAAATATACAATAGGAACAAAAATATATAAGCACAACGGGAAGAAAAGCAACCTTTTGTGCTTCAGCAAAGTCTGCTCGTGTGAGATCTATGGCCACTTTGTTTTCAAGAAACTGAATTAGTAGCATCAAGTATACACCAGCCATCATGATAGAAGAGAGTTGCAAGTCCGCTTCTGCTAAACAAGAAACTTCAAAAAGTTTGTATATGGAATCCTTGTTTACATTTTAAGAATCTTGTCGTAAGATAAGAATAATGAATCTCACCTCTGACATTGTCAGTAATTCCAAGCTTCACTAACTCATCTGCAAGGAAGAAAAATTATTACCATAAGTAAAATGAGTCGAAAGTGGCAAGGATTATACCGTCTCCATGGCAATGCACACCAGCAATGAACAATATGGAAATCGATTTGCATGAATAACAGAAACAAATCATCTCAATGGTCATGCTTTCAGAAAAAATAATGCAAAAGAGGGATGTTTCTCATCACATGATGTTTCAAAACTGCATTTGACATTAAATTCTAGAAAGATAAGACATTTTGCGACTGTGATTGAACATATATAACATCTGGCAAGTAGAAACAATAATAGGCGACGAAATTGCAAGTAAAAAATTGTAGCCAAAACAAAACAAAAAGATCATCAGCGGCTAATGAAAAAAAAAAGTTATGCAAACACAAGACGAAAAACAGTTGCTGAACAACCTTGAATTATACGCATCTGTATGCGGTTTCCACACTCCTTAGAAAGTCCTTTTGGGCGCCCAAATACAACAACTATTAGATCTATTAGGGCATAGACAGCACGTTTAGGAAGCCACTCTCCGCCAATAGGAGACGGTGCTATCTGAAGCTTATCTCCTAGTGTCCTTCTTCCCTTTATCAGTTTTTTTTAATCTGTGCTTGCTTTCCAGACAATGCGGCCCTATCCCTGTAATCAAGATCATACCTGGAAAGACTTCGATCTAAAACACTGAGTTCCTTCACTAGCTGTTGCATATGTTGTGTTTGCCACCTATCATACTTCATGGCAGCATCCAGATTGTCTACATGGGGTGCAGCATTCTTGTAATCACCTAGCCTCGTTCGTTCGATAGAATACGTGCAGTAATTCATAATAAAAGAGCAAGCCAGAGTGTTTTCTTCTCTGATGATTGTGTGAAAGCAAGGGGGAAAAGTGTTAGATTAAATTAAAAAAGGAATCATTGTAGAGTTTAGTTGCAAACTAAAGAACATTTGCACTCACTTTATTTGGCTCAATTGACTCCCAAATCTCATTGCAACGATTAACAGCTTGTTCAACCAAATTATTATCATCCCATTGCATGAGGTGGACATGCAATATTGAAGTGGCAAAAAACACCTGGTCCATCACAATAAAACAAGGAATTAATGTGACAGACAAATGGCAATATTATAGATAACTCAGCAAAATAGCACGAGGAGTGTCGGTGCGTCATAGCTTGTAACCTTTGATAACGCACTCTGCGTTGCGTAGTTCAGTAGCACAGACATATCCACATTCTAAGGCGGAGATTGAACCCTTGTAGTCTCCTTCATTTGACAAAGCTTTTGCAAGCTGTGAATTGAAATTGCAAGACCACAACTTCCTTGAATCCCTTCAACAAAATAAACAAAAAACTATGAACATGTAGCAGAAGCAGCATTAGTTGGTAAGATTTGCATGCAATGTAGTCATATTGATAACACATTATAAACATATGATAAATAATTTACTATTCCAAGTCCAGAGTTTATAAATTAGAAAAAAAATTATGATTTCGCTGTTCAATGGTCAAGTAGTCTCGCTAGAATTCATAAGTGAGTGTCAACTGTCTAGGGTTCAAACTCTTACCCTTACATAATACAATGTAGGCTAAATTGCATTTTTGGTCATTTAACTATTTAGGTAGTATCGCTTTGGTCCCTTAATTAAAATTCGATTTATTTTGGTCTCTTAACTTCTCTCTGTTACACATTTTGGTCCTTTCCTTTAGTTTTAATTTAAAAACGTTAGATTTTCTTCTTATTCTCCTTTTTTTCATCTTCATACCATCTCCATCAACAACAAGAATCCCTGAAAAATTTCAGAAGAAAATGAAGAAAACCCAACGTTTTTGAATTAAAACTAATGGAAATGACCAAAATATGTAACGGGGAGAAGTTAAGGGAACAAAGTAAATCGAATTTTAATTACGGGATCAAAGCGATACTACCTAAATAATTAAGGACCAAAAATGCAATTTAGGCTAATGTATTGTCCCTACAATTGGATCAATTTAAAATAACATGGTAATTTATCGATTTTATTTTAATTTTATAATATCTATACCGGACAAATTGGTTTAAAAAATACTAAAATTGTAGTTTTTTTGACAAACTAAAATTTGTAGTGAGTTTTTAGTTCCTTACATTATTTCGTGTATTTAAATTTAAACTTTGAAAAATAATTGAATTATTAACAGAAAGTTATTTCCTTAAATTATGGTACCTAAAAATAGTTGCCGATGATTAATGCTTAGCAACAACGATATTCATTCAAAAAATTACTAAAATTTGTAGTTATTTTTTTAGTTTATTAAATTATGCTGACATATATTTAAATTTAAATTTTGAAAAAATTATTGATATGGCGACGTATATTTAAAATTATAACTTAAAATAATTGAATTATTAGGCGTAAATTTGTTACCAAAAGAAAAACAGTTCGAGCAAAGTTCCTTCCTTATATTATGGTACGTGATATCCCCTCCGCTTCAAAATGCTTGTCGTTTTTGAAGAATTTATACATATACTAAAAAATCAAATAAATTTTGTTATTTTTTTATGAAATTTGGTGTTTTTTCTATAATAACCTTAACTATTTATTATTTCATTATATTATTTCTTTCTCTACAATAAATAGGTATGGGTATTATTAACAAAGCAATAATTAATGATGCATTTAAACTTGAAAGTGACGAGTAAGATGAAACAAATATTTTCTCCAAAAGCGACAAGTATTGTAAAATAGAGGGAGTATTAGTTAATAATAATGAAAGCTCGGCTACATAAATCAACCGTGTACTTGGCAACGGGATTAACAAATGTAATAATGTATGTTTGTACTCCTTCTATCCTATTTTAAATGACATACTTTGAAAATGTGCATTATTCACATAACATAATTTGACTATATTTTTTTATTAATATACAAAGACAAATTATACCATATAAGATGTTCGATTTATCTCAACGAATATTTTCAAAATATCAAATTTTCATAATTTTTTCTAGGGTTGATTATTGAAATTGACCTTGTAATATACGCAAAGTCTGAAAAATGACCCTGTAAAATAAAAAACACATATTATGACTCTGTAATTCGACGTTCTTATTATTTGACTGTGTAATATACGTGAAGTCCAAAAAAACAACTTAGAAATTGAATTTTTTTAATGGTTTTTTAGAGGCATGTTAAGAATGTTAAAATATGGCTTGACACAAAAAATTTAAAAATTTCGACAGGTGACAAATTAATTATGAATTTTTAAAGCGTCAAAAACTCAAAAAACAAAACAATGTAAATCTCGATCTATAAATCGAATTTTGAGCTCAATGTTTGCAGAGACATCTATAAAAATATCAAATAAGTATCTGCCAAGTTTCATAGTATTTCAAAGACGTTTCAATTTATTTTTATTTTTCATACAAAACGTGCAAAATTGAAATTATGTTCCTAGTAAGCGTATGCTCATATGTCAAATTTCGTTCTCTAATTTTGTAAGCAAGTTTAGAACATAATAAGAACCTTCACAATGAAATTTTGCAAATTTTAAACGAGAGAAAAATTAATTAAAAATAGTTTAAGAAAATCATAATTATGGAGAGTAAATATTCATATTTAATTTTTACTAGTCGAAAAAAATCTTTTTTTTGTGTGTGAAGCCATATTTTGACGTCCTAAATGTATCTGGAAAATATCATAAAAAAATTCAACCTTTAAGTCATTTTTTTTGGACTACACATATATCATAGAGTCAAAAATAAAAAAAATATATATATCAAATTACAAGGCTAAAATATATGATTGGGTTGAAGTGGCCTAGTGCTAAAACTTAAAGCTGGTAATGCTTGGGTCATGGGTCCAACACCCACATTTCATGTTTTATGATTTTCTTTTCTTCTTTTCTTTTCCTTTTTGCTTCTATAATTAATGTTTTTAGTATGACTGAGCTTTGACTTAGACATTATTTTTTATGGATTTGAAGTTCATCTATCATCTCTTCAATTTAGTCAAATTCTCCTTAACATATTTGATTATATATTTACAAATGAAAACATAATATAATTTTTTTTCTTCCTATTTTGTTAGAACACTTCTTGTAATTTTTGGCCCATGCATATTGTATAAGACAGTTAAACTCTAACAACAAATATTATAATTTTTTTATTTGAAAGAACAAACATTATTATAATTTTTTTTATTTGAAAGAACAAACATTATAATTATTCTCTAAAAAAAAACATTATAAACCTTTTATTTTTGGCTTTGTACAAACTAAAGAAAAATATAACCTAAAAGATTGATAAAGATATTCGCTTGAATTGTATTTTTATATTATTGATTAGAATATTGATCTTTTATGTGTTAGTTACAATAAACACTTTTTTTTAGTGTTTAAGGATCTTATTTTCAATTTAAATAGATAATTCCTCTTTTAAAAAAAATGTTTTTATTTTATTAAAAGCCTATTTTTACATGAGAGTCGAGCCTCCAATTACCTAAGTACGGCCCTGAGCAGGATCATCAATAAAGTGAAGAGCCTTACACAACACTCGTATCTGAGGTTTAATATCTCCACCAAGATGACAACACTGACTTAGCAAACTATAAACTCGACACCTTAATTCTTGAAAAGACGGTTTATTATTCAAAAGCAACTCCTACAACAACAAAAAAACGAAAATTCAATGGAAAAAACAAAGTTAAACAAAGGAATATGAATTCAAAGATAAAAGTAGTAGAAAGATACTAACGCAACGTTGAAGATGTGACTTTGCATGGTTAACGTTGTGAGAATGATGAAGAAGGATTGTGGCAATACGAATACGAGTTTTGACTTCGATGCTTGGAAAGAATGGAACCTTGTTTTGACATATTGCTTCTAAACATTTTACTGTTTTTGCTATATCGCCTAGTTTCTCATGATAATCTGCTAATTTTCATAAACTCACTGCTAATGCTTCCATTATCGATTCTTTCTATCCAATAACCCTATTCTTGTGATGCCCACAGTTAAACTGATTTGAACTAAGTGTTACAAAAATTATAAAATAATATTAACCTAACAACTAACTATATTATATTATTTTGGATGCTTAAAATGAAATCTTCAAATACGACAAGGGCTTATTGCTTATTCCCTAAAAATAATAATATAGAGAACGCTTCATCAACAAAACAAAAAAAAACTAATTATATAAAAATGTCCACAACGGCTTGACTGTTTTGTCTAGGCCCATCACACTTTTAACCTATTTCAAATATGATGGCAATTGCTCTTTAAGCATCTTAAAAATTAAATGTAGTTAACTATTAATACTTCTGAGATCGGTTCACCGATTTAAAAAATGTTTTGAAACGATAGTTAACAACCATTCGATTTTTTGAATGCTTAAAAAG
>Ga0099826_10002211_pt1 | contig 12411 bp, 8 predicted proteins | sample Mtrugardesep15_FD_76830 | JGI IMG/M metagenome (GOLD analysis project Ga0099826, IMG submission 76830) | Root nodule microbial communities of legume samples collected from California, USA - M. trunc garden sep15 | ecosystem: Host-associated > Plants > Roots > Nodule | place: USA: California...
CTTGCAACTAACTATAATAAACCTATAAAACAACCAAAAGTGGATATTTTCTGGTCTAAGTTTTGACTAACAGCAATTTGAAGTTGTATTTTTTACTAAATCAGGTTTTAATGAAGGGTATACTCATACAAATCTAGTTAGTAAATACTTTGGCTTAGGAACGTCATACTCGCGCTCATGTCCAAACTTTAACAATCAGAATAACGATTTGTATAATTTTGTAATCAAGAGCATGCTACCCTAACTAGGATCTTAACTATGTCTTGTGCCTTTAACTAAATCAACTATCCAGTCCACAACTTAAAAGTTTAAGCATCTTTACCATCCAGATGTATGACAATTGAAAATCCAATAAGATCCATGAAATAAATGAAAAATGAACAGAACTTACAGGAGATTAAAAATATAGGCAATTGTAGAAAATTAAGAAGTTCTGTTGCATTACATTTAATGTCTAGCGTAACTTGCAAGGTAAACTCTTAAGTAAACAAGCAGGACAACAAAGAAGAGTGGTGTTAAGCATTTCAATTTTTCGAACAGTTTTCATTCAGCAATGTTAATAGTCAACTAAGGCATGCATAACATGGTCTTAGATTTCTACATTTCATTTTTTCAGCTTTAACAATCAAAAACAGATAACAAGCATGAACTGAGATAACCTGCAAAATCAGAGAAAAATAAGTATTACCTCTGCGTGAATAAGACAAAGCTGATTGGCTTGATTGGACAGCTTGACGATAATATTTACAGCGCCTTGCATTGTGATTTGAAAGTTGTCGTCTGCAGCTTTTCTTCTTTCCATCAAACTCAAACAGATCATGGAACCTTCAGCATTTTAAGCAAAGTGATCAATTCTAGAGCAATTTATTCAACAACATCCAAAAAAGACAGCAAGTTGAATCAAATTGAGTAGTAATATTAACTTTTAAAGATGTGCTAACAAGAATTCATCATTCCAAAAAAATACTATTATTTCCTATGTCAATTAGAACCAAACAATCATACAGTTGTTAAGAAGCTTTACCTGCTACATTGCTGGCAAAATCGACGTTCCATACCATCTATAACCACCATAGGAGATTTGGAATGACTTTCACAAACTCTTCGTTTGCGATGATAATCTTTCGCCGATGAAAGGTCAAGGCCACAACCTTCAACCTGGCAGCGTGGTGGACACTGTAAGTTCTGACCATTGGACTTGCATTTCTTTTCAAGAATTAAAGAAGCCATGAGATCCCTTGAACCTTCCTCAAAATACATCCTTTTACTGAGTCTTAGATTGAGCAATGGTTCACCAGATACACAAGAAAACTTTGGTGCATTAAATGCTGAACCGTGAGTTAGCTCAGAGCCAGAAGAACCACTTCCACCGGGTGTATCATACAACCCGAAATTGATTTTTCGGTCAAGTTCCATACTCCAGTTTGGTGGTTGTAATTTTGGGTTTTCAGTTGCTTTTGCATTAAGTAATGGTAGGTGATCCCATTCCAACTCCAACTGTGAAGAGGGAGATATTGCATTCAAGTCCATCAGAAAAGCTTAGAAGTTAGGTAATCTAATCTGCAAAGTATAAACCAAATGAGACTGTCAATGCTAATCTTGTAGCATTTCTTGAAACAAGGAAAAGTATAACAAGGTTTTATAGACATTTTAACAAGTTAAAGAAATGAAACTAACTATAAATTGCTTCAATGATTCACAAAATGCACAAAGAATATACATATATGTATACAGTAGAGAAATCATAAAAAACATCTAAAAAGTGTGAACCTTTTCATTTTTTTTGAAATAATGAACACCATTAATACTTGTCAAGGTAAGAAAAATGGATCAATCATACAAAGACAACTTGTACTCAACAGTAAGTGATTGCTACTGTTACTAATTGCACAAGGAAAATATGGATTAATCTTTTTTTTTTTTTTAACAAGCATAAAATATGGATTAATCTTATAAAATACAACATCAACTAAACAGTTACTGGTTGTTACTTAATCAAAGACACAATTACATAGTTACAGCATAGAGGGAAGAAAAAAACTGATGAAAACTTGACTATCTCAGAAAATGATAAGCCAAAAAAGAACACAAACACAACAAAATCACTTCTTTTTCATAAAAGTCCAGTCTTTAATTACTCAAACTATTATTATCAAAGTCTTTGAAAAAAGAGACAATAGAAATAAATACTTAACACAACCAATCCAAAGCACTACAAGTTGTAATGAGCATTTGATAATAGAGTGGTATTCTTAACATTTAAAGTTGTTAATTTTTATTTTAACTTAACTGCAAAGATGAAATTCAGAAAAGAAAGAAGAGAGGATAAAGGAAAAACAGAGAAAGAGGAACGTACTACTAGAATGGAAGGGTGAAGGAAGAGTGAGACTGAGAGTGGAAGTGAGGGAGCATTGTTTGATTGTTATAAAAATGATGTTTGGAATAGTGACAGGTGGTGGCAGAAGCGACAAACAGCTAGCTAGCTAACGTTGTTTGTTGTTTGTTGTTTGAATGGACAAAGCAGTTTTCCAACCATTTGGAATGGGCAGAGAAGCAGAGAGACTGACAGTGGACAGGTGGCCCACCACAAAAGACAAAATCAAACAGCCTTCTTTAGTCTTTGATTAGGCTACTTCTATGTTTAACATTGCACTTAGAATTGACGGAGGACTCATTTCATAGATGTTAAAGAAATTGAGGTGTGACGATTCGGTTATTTCAAAAAAAAAATTAGTTAGGAAGTTGACTGTTGGTCACAAAATCAACAACAACAATCAAGTCTTGACCTGTTAAGTGGAGTCGACTACATAGATCGAATTGCATTATAATGTTTTATCATGAACCCATCGACCGTAAGTTTTTCTAATACTAGTTTCTACTAAAAAAAATCAGAACATACCTATTTTGTTTGCATGGGTTACTTTTGTTTTTCCATATGTTTAAAATAAATTTTTATACAAAATTCAGTTTGTATATTGTTGTTAGTAAATAATATAGATTGGTCAAAATATATATAGTTTTAAAATATGTATAATAGATTGAAATAATTAAAATCATGAACTTAGGGAGGCAGATATTCATAGCCTTTACTTGTTCTTTAGGTTTTAGCAAAGTTAGCAAAGGAATATAAAAATGCAGCGAACTAAGGTATGGCAAGATGGAAAAACAGAAGAAAGTTGACAAGGGGTTATAAATTATAATTGGCATTAGAACAGGACATATATTAGATTATACAACAGATGACAAGGGTTATTTTGGATTCAGAAAACATTGTTTATTTTCATTTGGAATTATAAAAAGAGTTCAATGAGTTCATACTACTAATTTCAAAATATCCTTATAACAGTGAGGTGACCGACAAAACAATAGGTTTTCATTGGACGTCAGTGTAAAACTATTTTACACCAACAATGTATATCCTTTATTCAAATCCTTTATTGAAGGTTACCAACGTTTGGAAACAGAAATGATATCAAAATAATTCGAAACGGGCTCTAAAATGTTCAAAATTACCACTGCACTTTGACATATGACAAATAAAATGACTTTTAGTATGATCAGATTAAGCTCCCTTGTTTTGAAAATGCAGTTATGTGAGTTAACTAAATCCCAAGTAAAAATATTCCCAGAATTGCTTCCTGTTTCTCGATATGACACCACAAGAAGAGAGAGATAATAAAAATAGTCATTACAATAAAAATGTAGGTCCTATAAATAAGAAATCATGAGATGGAATCTAGCTTGCCAGTAAACTTATTAGGTTGAAACTATTTGGAGCAAGAACATTCATGTTAATCAAACTAGTGACAACCAGATAAATAAGGTTCTCTGAACAGTTGAAATTCTTCATAGTATGATCCACATGCTGGAATTGACATCTTGACCATGATTCGATTAAGCAAGAGGCATGCGCTGACTCATTGCATGAGTTACGGCTTGAACAACACTGGTTGAACGACTGGAATGTTCTAGAGACATGGATTTAGTCGCATATGAATCCCATGGATTGATTGACAGAAGAGAGAGAGCACAAGTAAAGTCTTGTTTATCATTTGTATCAGAAACAGTAATGAAATCTTGTACACCTGCAAAGTTATAAAAAAAATCAGCACAAAAATTGTGCCAATAAACGTGAAATAGCCTCAATTGGACACTCTTGGTTGCAAGAACTTTGGATGTAAAATGGACAATGGAATCATCACAAAGCACAGTGACAGTACCTTGTGTGTTAGTGTTGTCTTTTGCAGGCTTCAAGAGAAAATCTTTTGTTTGGAGGAGCTTGCGGTTGTGCATGTTTTGCCAGGCTAAATTTGTAGCAGTCTTTGAACTAACAGGTGGACTCATCTGTTGCTTTCCATCTGCAGAACCAAAATATATTAGAAGTTAGAAGAGAGCAGTAAAATTTGAATCATTGAGAAATGAATTACTTTTAATTAACTACAATAAACCTATAAAACAACTAAAAGTGGATGTTCTTTGGTCTATGTTTCGACTAACAGCAAAATTTAAAGTTGTTTTTTTTTACAAAATCAGGTTTTAAAGAATGGCATACTCATACAAATCTAGTTAGTAAAGACTTCAGCTTAGGCACGTCATAATCACACTGAAGTCCAAAGAATCATGATAATTATTTGTATCATATGCCTTAATAAGGGGTACACTACCTTAATTCTCTAAAGACTTAGGCTCTTAAATCTGCCTTTAACTATATCCAGTCCCATCCCACAACTCTAATATAGGAATATCCTTTCTGACAATAAGTAATTATCAAGAATAACATGACTGTTACTTTGCATGGTTATTATAAAATTGTTACAGTTAGAACTCTTGAGCACACTTAACTTATTCATGTTACAGAAGATTAAGCATCTTTACCATCGAAACGTATGACATTTCAAATCCAATAATATCTATGAAACTAAAGAAAAAATTAGCAGAACTTACAAGAGCTTAAAAAGATAGGAAATTGTAGCAAATTAAGAAGTTCTATCACATCACATTTAATGACCATTGTAACTTGCAAGGTAAATTCTTACGTAAATAAGCAGGACAGCAAAGAAATATGATGTTACGCATGTCAAGTTTTAAAACATTTTTCATTCAGCAATGTTAATTATCAACTAAGGTCTGCATAACATGGTCTTATATTTCCATATTTCATTTTTTCAGCTTTAACACCCAAACATAGATAACAAGCAGAAACAGAGATAACCTGCAAAACTATTGAAAAATAAGTATTACCACAGCGTGAAGACAAAGCTGATCGACGTGATTGGAGAGCTTCAGGCTGATATTTACGTCGCCTTGCATTGTGATATGAAAGTTGTTCTCGGCAGCTTCTCTTCTTTTCATCGAACTTATACAGATCATGGAACCTTCAGCATTTGAAGTAAATATTTCACCATTCAAAAAAGACACCAAGTTTAATCAGACTGAGTGGTAATATTAATTTATAATGATGTGCTAACAACAATTCATCATCACCAATTTTTTTTTTTTATTATTTCCAATGTCAATTATATTGAAACGATCATACATTTGTTAAGAAGCTTTACCTGCCACATTGCTGGCAAAATCGACGTTCCATACCATCTATAACCACCATAGGAGATTTGGAATGACTTTCACAAACTCTTCGTTTGCGATGATAATCTTTTGCTGATGAAAGGTCAAGGCCACAACCTTCAACCTGGCATCGCGGAGATTGAATGGACTGACTATTGGACTTACATTTCTTTGCAATACTTAAAGATGACACAGGATCCCTTGAAAAAGATAGGTTTTTGGAATCACTTTTCGGATATACATCCTCAATGTACACTCGTTTTCCGAGTAGAGTGAGCAATGGTTCACCAGAGCCAGAAGAAAGCTCTGGTGTATGAAAATTTCCACAAGAAAATATACATGCTTTGCTATTATCCCTATTTGACGATGAACTATTTGAAGCTGATTTTGAACTCCTTGATGCAGAGCCAAAAATACCACTTCCACCGGGTGTATCGAACAACCCGACAATGATTTCTCGGTCTTGTTGGATACTCCAGCTTGGTGGTTGTAATTTTGGATATTCAGTTGCTTTTGTATTGAAGAATGATTGGTGCTCCCAGTCCCACTGGGAAGAGGGAGATATTGCATTCAAGTCCATCAGAAAAGCTAGAAATTAGGTAATATAATCTGCAAAGCATAAACCAAATACGATTATCAATGCCAATGTTGTTACTTTTTCGAGAAACAAGAAGAGTATAACAAGGTTTTATAGACATTTTAACAAGTCATAGAAATGAAACCACTTAAAAACAGCATTAATGATTCACAAAATGCAAAAGGCATAAGAAATAAGCACAGTTGCAGCATAGAGGGATAGAAAAAAATGCTTATAAATCTAACTATCAGAGAAAATGATAAGCCAAAAAAGACAGAAACACATTTGAATGACAAAATGAAACAAACAAAAAAGTTCACTTGTTTGTTTTATAAAAGTTCAGTCTTTACTTAAATAACTATTATCAAAGTCTTTACACATATGAATAAATAAATAGTGCAAAGCAAAAGTAACACAATCAAACACAGCACTAGCAGTTGTAATCATCATCATTTGATGATAGTAAATAATAGAGTGAGATTCTTATCTACAACGATAAAAATTCAAAGAAAAGAAAAGGTATATAGGAAAAACAGAGAAAGAGGAGCATACGAGAATGTTGAAACAAAGAAATGGCAGAGTTGTTTGTCTTTGTTGTAAATGAAGTTTAAATGGAAAAGAAGCGTTCCAACCATTTGGAATGAGGAGAGGAGAGTGGAACAGTCACACTGGACGCATAAACGACAAACACAAGCAGAACAGAACACATATTATTATGGTACGTGGATTTCGTTCTTTCTTTTACTACTTTTTTTGTTTGTCTTTTTTCATAATTTTTTTTTTGTTTTTTTCTCAGCCACCTTAATTTAATAAAGATAAAATCAAACCTATGTCCCATGTACTATTTAAATTTAAAATTTGAATCTTTTAAAAAAAATAAAAATTTGAAATAGTTTTCTTCATTTAATATAATTATTAATTATGATTAAAAAACTAAATTTGTTTATTCTTTCGCATGGGTTATTTCTTCTATTTTTATCTAATTTCAGATAAACTTGTATACAAAACTCAATTTGTATATTGTTGGTTGATAATATATATATAGTTCTAAGAAAACCAAATTATGTACATTAGACAAAAATAATTGCAGTTATGTTATCTCCCTCTTTAAAATGATAATTTAAATTAAATTATAAATATATCAATAAAAAATTATCGCAATTTTTGTTGTTGATGTATAGATTGTTCTATACAATAAACATTCTATAGCATAGAAAAACCAGAATCACATGATATTAAAGATGGGTAGTGCTGGTTTATGAAATGGTAGGGTGATATGGTTGAGCAACGGTGTTGCGATGGCCGTATGATAGGTGTTTTCAATCGTCTCTCAATTGCAAATGGTTTAGGGTTTGTGGAAGGAAGAAGAATGAGAGGCGAAGTAATACAAAAGAAATTTATTTGGTCCAAAATAATGAGACTAATTTAGATCTATTTTGTTAAAAGATTATAAATTCAAGAAATCAACGTGGGAGGGACAATTTTTTTATAAACAAATTTGAATATTATTTTCTCAAGAACTAAATTGGATTGTCTCCAAATTATTGTCGACTAAATCTCATGTTCAAGCCTTAAAATTATACATAGATAGGGTTAGGCCAATATTACTTTTGTGCGGTGAATTATGAGGATGGTGTTATTACTTATATAATTTTTTTATATTTACATACTTCTTTCTTTAAAAAAAATAATATTTACATACTTGTTATAATTTAATTTTAAATCAACACCCAGCGTTACGTGAATGCAATTTTATCATTTTATATTTTATGATTCCAACACCTCTATCTACTCATTCAATTTTAGCTTGGTCTATTATCCTATTTAAACAGAAAAAAAATTGGGCTAACTTTTTTTTGTTGAAATTGCAACAGAGATTAAGCATAAATGGACACAGCAAAAAACAGAGGTGCCAAGGGGCAAGAAACACAAGGTTGAAAATTGGAAATAAATACTACAAGATCCTCATTTTTCTTGTTTCAAACATAAACAAGAATAGTATTTTTAATCGAAAAGAAACATATTGCAAGCAAAGTTTGCAACAAAAAACAAAATTATAATATGTCAGCGTAAGTTTTCCGCCACCATCTCAAAACACTCAAATATTACAAAACTTAGCACAAGCAGATAAGGAAATTAATAAAAAGGTAAACAAAAACAAACAAAAAAGTACAAAAGCAAAATTCCTTTGGCTTAACTTAGATTGAGGATGTTTGCACAGCGAAGCACCATATCCAAACTAAAATAATAATACCTATAGCAGATACTGCATTGTAAGGGTGCTTGAAAACTGAATAGCAATGACGTGTATCATGCAGCTTCTGATGGCAAGGTGCTCTGAATATTTGAAGGCATGAGAACGTTAAATCCATCTGCTGAAGTACATACTATCATTCCAGGAATCTGTGGGTGCCAATGCAGTTCTTTGGGGTCTTTTTGTCCCTGTTTCAAGTTGAGGGAAGTAAAAGGATAAATATTAAATTAACTAATCAAGGAATGTGGTTAAAATATTTTCATACAAGTTTTAAGCAGTTTCCATAACCTAGCTTAAATTGAAATAGGCTGAAAATAGTTTATAAACATGAAATAAACTATTTTCATAACTTATTTCAAACACTTAAACGCAGGTGCTTATGTCATAAGATAAGTTCAACTAAGTTGTATATAAGTTTTTCCAAACGAACTCTAAATGTTGAGCAAAGTGATTCAAATTACCTGGTGGATAAACAATAGTTGGGGAGGGAGATCTTCAGGAGCATTTACATGTTCTTGGGTTTGAGCTCTAAATTCAGCCTCCTCTTCCTCGTCCTTTTCTAAAGAAAGGTCCCATATTCTGTGGCAAAGGATTACCAAACTTGTTAAAATCCAAAGGAAGAAAAAAAAGGAAGGTTGGTAATATAAAGCTCAGGTTTTTTGCAGAGTCCATGAAAGGGTAAAACCCAAAGATAATATGAGAGACAGAATAAAGCCAGAAATTTATTAGGAATTCCACTAACAATTCTGTGGATGGTGTATTGCTTTCAATACCATATTTACTTACGTAAGTTGATTATCAGCAGATGAAACAGCCAATGAAGAAGCTTCGTGTGGACTCCACTCAATAGATGTGATTGGATGCTTATGGTATTCAAAATGCGCTACCACAGAATCTCCTTCCTATTAAAAAAATAATGCACTTTCACATCATCTTTAATAACAAAAACAAAATAGTTGGCGGAAGAAATTAGACAATATGAAAGTTTTTTTCAAAATTTAGTTCATGTCATGATAGTTCTTCACCAAGTGCATCTAGAAGTTCTTTCAAAAATGCATTTCTGAGTACTTGATTCAAAGTACCAAATGAAAGTTACAAGTATACAGTAATGAGATAATGGCACAGAAAGTCCGCTCAGATAAATTTAAAGTAACGATGCAATATGCTATTAGGACATAAGGAACTTTTTTTTATCAGAAAATGGAAACCAGATAAGACATAACTAAAGCATCATTGACATAATTCTACTAAAAAAAAGCATCATGAACATTAGATAGCATCGTACCTATAAAGTAATTTTGCTGTTTGTTATAAACGAAGAAAATTTACAATTTTGTATGGTTTTTCTATATGGGCAAAGGGGAATATTCACCAACATACCTTAAGCAGTCTGAGATCACGAATAGATATAGTCCCATCATCACTACCCGACGCCAACATACAACTAGCCAACCTACTCAGTACAATGAAATACAACAGATATGAGGAGATATAGAATGAAAATTGAGTTGATGGAACACCAAAAGTCGATGCTAAATACCTGTTCCATGACAACACATTCACATCAGCCTTGTGTGCTTGAAAAGACGCAGCTGGTGACCTCCCCAAACGAGTATCCCATATTGCAATGCTTTTATCCACAGAGCAAGAAGCAAAAACATGAGGTTCTGTAGGGCTCCACTGCAAGGGTTCATTGAACAACAGAACACTTATTATTATTATACATATAAGTAAATTAAAAAAATACTTATGTTAGAGACTGAACACTGAAATGCTCCGAAAAAGGTATTGCTTGGCGGATGAGTACATACTTGCAGATCTTCAACACTATCAGTATGTCCAGTAAAAGGAGTTTTTTCAATATTCCATGTTGCAGCAGATGTAGGCTCCCACAGATAAATACTATTATTGCAATCCCCTTCAAACATGAAGATCAACATCAAGCCTTATATCTACTTTGACAATGAAACATGAAGAAATGCTAGAAAGTAGAAACAAATATATCTAAAAAATAAAAAATAAGCCCAATGATTACCGGATACAAGCCTCCCTGGAACAAGAGGACTCCAGTCTATAGCATAGCCTTCATCTTTGTGCTTAAATTTTTGTAGTGGAGCCTGAACTGCATCAACTCCTTGGACACCTTCGGTTTCTGTCTCTGCTAGAGCATTAAGATGAGAGCTCATGTCCCATATCTACAAATTTATTACACAGAATCAGATTTGAACAAAAATATACAACTCGGTAGGAATGAAGTAGAGTTCAACTTCTTTGATTGAAAGAGATGGTGCAGAGAAATATAAATTGCAACCCTTAACAACCTTAGCTGCCGCGAAAATTTAAGAACCTTAAAAAATTTCAATATGTTGCAATTGCAATACTTAGGACTGAGTAACCTCATTTGTACCCAAGGGCGAAAATTATACCTGGAACAGGATAATTTATCCTATCAAATCAAACGAGATACTAGCTTTGAACTTTGTCGGAAGTATTATCTCCCGACCTGTTGTAGAACCGCAGAAATATTATCTATACTAATGTTGGTAGGTTCACAAGTCAGGTAGTGGGATAGCAACTTTGATCTATACAACTGTTATAGTACTAAACAAACTATGGGCCATATTTCAAATATTAACCTATAAGGTTTTGTGATTCCATTTTATACATATGTTTCACAATTAGTGTCTGCATGGTTTGTAAAAGCAAGACCATAACAAAAACAATAAAGTCCCACCACAATCATGTAGCTAAATTTTTTACAGACACTTCAATCTTATACATTCTACCATCAAACTTCAACTCATTAGTCATTAGAATCAAAATGACAAAATCTGTGTGGCTTTTATGTCTTATCAATCAAAATACATCCAAAACGAGTCCTCGGTTCCATTTTCATTTTTCAAGCTCTTAAATACTCACTTTACTAGAAAAATTTCAATCATTCAACTGTTAATGTGGGGGTCTCTATCGTTTCTCTTTACTTCTTAGTAGGTAATGAGTGCTAGCAAAACCTGGGACATCAGCCCATGGCAAAATAACAACATTCAAAACAAAACCAATCAGTCCAATTTGCTGAAAAAAACTTGACACTTTTAATAGTATCTTCCCTCTATTCCCATTGTGAATCCTTTGAGCTATTCAGCCACAACATTGAAACAAAAAAGAAATAACCCTCTGATCCAATAGAAATAACTTGGTTCAAGAGAAATCATAAAATCTAATATGATAAAATAAAGTTAGTAGTTCTAGCCTCTAATAGCATGTAGGAAAGATTTCATACAACAGAAAAGTTGAAGGGTGCCAAATAATGGCTCATTTTCATACTATGTTATTGATACATGTTTTAAAAGGGTTTGTATATGTTAAACTGTTAAGTTAAAATCAAATATAGGAGTCCTACACATAATAGTTGAACAGAACAAAATAAAACCCACTTGGAGTTTCCCCAACTGACATGTGTTGTTATAAGTTAAAAGGCAACCATTATTAGTGTGACATATTATCATTACATATTGAACATGGACACTGCCATATCCCATGAATTTTCATAATAGTTCAAAAAATAAGTGAATCTTACATCAAAGTTCACTACAAATATAAAAAATAAAACATCAGGTTTTTAAAACTAACCTGCACATGACCAGATTCTGCCCAAGATGCGCATATATGGGGATTTTGTGCCATGGAGCGTATCCGGTTGATACAACCTTCGTGGGTTACCTTCCGCAACTATAGGTGTAAACAGAACCAACATGTCAGTAAGATCAACTTCAACACAGAGGTGATTGAGTGAAAAACTCATATGAAGAGGATGTTACCTGCAAAGTAGGACCACCGGCACCACCTTCTTCTTCATCTTCGCTATCATCCTCGCTATCACTATCCTCACCATCCATTTCAGAGTCATCAGTTTCACGTTTAGGCACCAGCTCACGTCTCTTCCCAGAAATATTGGATACTTTAAAAATCCCAATAGAATTCCAAGAAGGTTTCTCAGCCTGGGGCACATGCAACA
>Ga0099826_10002212_pt1 | contig 12410 bp, 5 predicted proteins | sample Mtrugardesep15_FD_76830 | JGI IMG/M metagenome (GOLD analysis project Ga0099826, IMG submission 76830) | Root nodule microbial communities of legume samples collected from California, USA - M. trunc garden sep15 | ecosystem: Host-associated > Plants > Roots > Nodule | place: USA: California...
ATCAATAACAGCATCTAAGGCCTCTCGGCATTCAGCACCATTATCAAATAATGTGGTTATCTTCCATAACAAGAGAATGTCATTTATACCAAAAACACGGTTTTGTTTCTCGTCTATCTTCATTTGTGAAATATTGGAGGTCAGTGCAGTGACACAACCTAAAGCTTCATCTCCACTTGAAGAACCACCATTTGATTCTTCTTGGGTTATATCATCACTCAATATTTTAATTGGCCTACCAAAATCCATGCGAAGTCTTACAAGGCAGGCTATGACTGTACCAGTAGTAGTCCTGCCCCTACCCATCTGTGATATGAATGAGATATTAGCAGCTATAAATGAAAAGGACAAAAAGACAAGAAGAACCGGTGATGAACATACAATGAACGCATTCATAAAGAATAAAGCATAAGAGATAAAAGAATAAGAAATGACCTGACAATTGAAAACAAAAGCAGTGTCCTTTGCAGCAGAAGCAATATTATTTGCCAAAATATCAAAGTCAGAACGTTCAGGAGCTTTTCCATCAGTGATGGGTACACGTGCATACTTAATGGGAAACCCATTAGCTTCCAGGCTTTTGAAAACTTCAAGTGGTGTTTGAACCACATCAGAGGTAACATGCTCCCAAGCATCAAATATATGACCATCATCTGTTTCATGAATAACCATTATGGCACTGCTATATTGTTTAGCTTCCCTTAAAATGTCTTCTTTTAATCGAGCTTCCATTTTCTCCACTCTTTCACAGTCAATACCCTGAAAGAACAAATTACAGCTTCCAATTCACCAATAATAAGAGGAAAGCATGCCAAATTCATATGAAATTTAAAGCAGCACTAATGACATCTTAATTACATCCCATTAGACAATTAAGCATTAGTTGATCATGTATATATTGATAAAATACCGAGCTGCACAACACATAGTTAGAGGTTTGACAATATTCAGCAAGCAAGTAGATTATGAGTTTGTAAGGGAATATACTCTTCTTTTGGGCTGGACTTTTTCATCCATTTTTTGTTTTTGGGCTATCAATTTTTCATCCAGTTTTACCCTTCATTTAAACTATTTCATCATTTTTATAAAATCATTTAAATTATCAATTAAAAAAATTAGTTAAATTCCATTAAAATAGGAACAATCCATAACAATAGGATTAACAACCCACAATAATAGAACAATATTAGACACTATAAAAAAACTGTATATTGATCTTATATAAAGGAATATTATATTTTGGTATAATATTTTTTTCTTCCAATACTACCCTTCACTTGATTATTTTTTACCATAACTTCAAATTTATTGAAAAGATATATCAAATGTAATGTTTACCGTGTATTCCAACATGTTCTTGTATGGTCGTTCAACTTCGCGAAGAACAAACGGCTTCCCATTGATGTAAATAACAGGCTCTTCTCTCATATTATGCCAAAGTATGGGGCGTCCACCATTAGTACTGCAAATCCTATGAATGACAGACCGGATACCATCAATGGTTGGATTTGCAACACCAAAAACTGGAAATCCAGGAACTTTTCGAAAATTAGGAGCACCGTCCACTCTCTCAGGCAAACTTGGATTTTGGCATCCAGGACAATGATCACTTTTAAGAACAGTTTGACTACCAAGAACTTCGCCTTTTCTCAAGGCAGCAACATTACCCATCTCAGATGGCCGGCCATCAGTTGATTCAGCTATCTTCGTTAAAGATGGTTTCAAATTTGAATATCCAAGTGCACCCATTGGATCTCTCCTGAGTAACCTGCAGTGCCGATTGTTGTGAGTCATGCCAAATAACGGTAGACATAAGATCAAGCAAGTAAACAAGTTAGATTACAATCAGAAACCCAATTGGTAAAGATATATCACGGAGAATGTTAAATAAACAAAGATATATGGAAGCTTCTGGAGTCACACACAAGATACGTTGTTGGACAATCTTTTCCAATTGGGTTTGAAAATTTAATCCATTGTATAAAAGAAATTTGGATGCCTTGAAGAATATATCTTGCAACCACATACAAGAAGCCTCGCAATTAAAAACACAACCACTACCAGAAATTAATGTCAACCTTATATGTGTACTAGCACATGTACAAATCTTGATTGTATTTGTAAATTAAATAGCTACTTGGTTGATTCTAGTGAACCTAAAAGCAATAAACCCAAGGATGTCATTAATACTGGAACCAAATTATATGGGTGATCAGGACCTCGGACTACATATGAAAGATTATGTCTGAAAGTCAAAGCGAGCTTAGTTCAGTAACATTCATGATCATTGCGAGACATACAGTTCACTAGCTTAACTCGGTTTAACTCAATAGATATACGTCCACAGGCCTAGTGAAGAGAAATCAGAAAAGAAAATTACAAAACATAGACCTCACAGTTATTAAAAATTTAACCTGCGAATAATGCTGTAAAGTTCAGGCCTTGCTCTCATCCAATCGGAAAAACTACTGTGACCAGCGGTACTAGAAAGGAGTATATCCCTTTCTGAATTAATGTACACAGCAAAACATATTAAAAAGTAGTATCTCTCCAAGTACTCCACAAAAAAGGAAAGTGATGCCTCCTTTTTCATCTCATCTGGCTGTCGCAGAATGCTATTGCGATAGGTGCCAATTGCTTCACGCAAATTCTGAAGTTCAAGAAAGACAGATTAAATACGGCGGTTTTAGAAATATGAAGATTCAACCCACAAGATACATGGAAGGAAATTCAAATTTTCAAAGAGACTATACAAACAACCAACATAGAAGTTATTTTTTAGTACTACAAGATCGGAGTCATTAAAAACAGATACCTGCATTGAAGCACATTTGTCAATGACTTTGTCAACTTGTCTTTTTCCGTCAACACCACCCTGAAGAATTTTAGCAAATCAGAACAACAAGAACAAATTCTTGTCATACACATGAAATATCATGTTTAATGTCAGTACCTCTAACACCCGAACCAAGCTTCTTATGACTGCATATTCTCCCCTACGAATTGCCTCCTCTGAGTTAGGCAAATGGTCAGCAACATTGGTCATAGATTGAAAAATTCTACCCATAGAATTGCTTCTTGGAATCCCTGTCATGTAATAACATAATCATTAGATTTTTGTTAATGGAAAATCCACTGGTACGCCTTATGATTTAAGCTTAATGACAAAGGTGTAAAATAAAATAAAGAAAATCATTAGAAAGAGATGGCATAATGCTAGGCATTTTTTCAATTTTAATTCCCAGCAGTGGGTTTTACAGTATACGCTCTAAATCATTATTTATGTGTGCATATTTCCAACGAAATTAGTGATAATGTTGCAAGAGTAGAAAGAACCTCATCACAGTTATTGGATTAAGAATGGATGCCAAGGAATGAACAACTACAACTATAATTTAGGCCATTAGTCCACAATTCAATTGCTGCATTGCACTTTGCTCACACTCATTACAGGCCAGTGCTCTCAAGTTATATATTTGGTTCATACTCACATGCATCCTCCCCTAGAGCACTAGCTGGACAAATGTCCTGTAAACTAGCAATAATATGAACAAAAATGCACCCTTGGCAGATAAACTAAAGAGCTGTGTTTCTGCTCTTCCAATAAGCTCAACTGACACCATAATGCATTGGTAAGAAAAACTGCCACGCTTATGAAAACCGCCACACATTTTATATTAACAAAAAACTAGAATGTGTATTCATGTGCTCTGATATTGGTGCATCAAAGTAGCACTTTTTGAAGAATAAAAGAATTCAATTATTTTTTTAATTAAACAGCAAAGTAAACAGCTTTCAATAAGATACTGGATGTGCAAGAATCACAATCTTGTATTCAAATTTCCTGAACGAAAATTGGCATAAATGAAAGAAAATAAACAATAAAATTGGAAAAGTTTAATAAGTAAATAAAAGTACCAGAGGCTCCAATTCGATTGAGGTAGACCAAAGTTGCGATAACCATGCCGGTTGTCGTTCGTCCACGCCCCATTTGACAATTAAAAATTATCTCTGTATTTACATCAGCTTGAGAAATTTTATGTACCTAAAATCAAAGATTAAGCGTAGCTAAGATACAAGAAATCATTGGTTTAAGGAAACTTGTTAAATAAGTAAGTTTTCTAAGTTAATAAATATGAGGCTTCTCTATAACAAATAAAAAACCTTGAGAATTGTCTATCAGCAGTCCCACCATGACAGGACAAAAAATTAAAGTTAAACTACATAACCCAACTCCTTAATTGTAACAAAAGAATATATGTTCAGATTGTGATGCTTACGATGGTAGCATAAAACAAAAGAGTGGAAAAAGAAAAAAGCAAGATGAATCATTATATTCTTTCTTTCAAACAAATTCACTCAAGCATTTCTTCCACCCAAAAAAATAATTTATCAAAGAACTCACCAAAATATCAAAATCCAGCTCCTTAGGTGATTTTTCATCAGTTATAGGAACACGCTCATAATCAACAAGGTATCCCTCCACTTGCAATTCCTCGTAGACCTACAAAAAAGAAAAAAAAATGTAATGCAATTTTTAGAAGGAGAAAACTGATTAGTACTCACATTACCATTTTAATCAAGTTTCAGACATACCTCTAATGGTGTCTTCACAGAATCACATGATACCGGTTCCCATTGGTCCACCATCTGACCATCGGGCAGTTCATCCGTCACAAGGATCTTATATCCATATCTGTTATGTCAACATTAAAATAAGATTGATAGTAAAGAATAAAAACAACCATGAATTCCACACGACAAGGTAGTGACAAATACAGAGTAGCACCACGGAAAGTACCTTTCAGCTTCCGACAGGATGTCTTCTTTCAAACGAGCTTCCATTTGTTCAACCCTTTCCCTATTAATTCCCTGATTGAGTACAAGTCCCAACGTTACGACAAAACAGTTTTATTGAAACAGCAATGCACTCAATTCAACTAAAACAAGTCAACCCCCAAATTTCGTGTATCCGCAATTGCAGCCGCAATATATAGATTTTGGCCGCTCATGCATCCACATGGCAACTGCAACTGCAATTGCAGCCGCAATATATAGATTTTGGCGGCTCATGCATCCAGATGGCAACTGCAATTGCAGCCGCAATATATAGATTTTGGTTCTGTTTGGATAAACAACTTATTTAGTAGCTAACAGCGTAAGCACTTATGAATAAGCTTTTTATGAAACACAAGATAAATTAAAACCAAACTGTTTGTGTATAATCTATAAGCTGTTTTCATAATCTATCCGGAAGTGATTATGGAAATTAGCTGAAAACAATGTCATAAGTTGTTTTCATAATTTCTCCCAAACAATGTCACAAGTACCACTTATGACAGTATATAAGCTCAAATAAGCCAATACAAACAGGCCATAAGACCACAATTTAAAATCCCATGTGGTGAATAAAAGATCCTCTCAAGCTCTCATGCTTGAATACCCGTGGTTCTATTCGACGGTGGGATTGATCCACGGATCAGTCGGTCCTTGAACCTGATACAAGTTTCCAAAAAATAAAACTTAAAAATGAAAAAATGAATAGCATGTATATATATATACCGTATACTCGAGGTTGGAGAATGGTCTCTCAACATCACGCAGAACAAATGGACGGCCATTAATGTACACAAGCTGATTTCAACAACAAAAAAAGAAACAAAATAAAAAGTTGTTAATTACTAATTATAGCATTATTAGTTATCAAAAACACAGTAAAATTGAAAAACAAATAAAAAAAAACTTAAATTTAACTAAATTACTACTTCTCTATGAACACTTAACAAAATTTGAAAAAACAATATAAAAATATACGAAAGAAAAGAAAGTATACCGGTTCTTCACGAAGACTAATCCAAAGAACTTGTAGCTTGTTCTGGCGATTACGAATGTGATTAAGAACATTTCTGATTCCATCAACAGTTGGAATAGCAACACCATGAACATGCAAAGAATCAGCACGACGATAATTAGGAGCACCTTCGATCTGAGGAGAAAGACGTTTGTTTTGACAACCTGGAAAATGGTCACTCTTCAGAATTGTCTTCTTTCCAAGCACTGAACCTCCTCGCATTCTCATCACTTCTTCTGGCTCCTTCACTACTCTAGCCATCGCGTGAAAACCACGCGCCACCAATGCAGAAAATGCGGAGAAGAAGATGAAGATGAAGATGTAATGAAATGTGTTTGTGTAAATGTTTGTGAACAAGGAAAGAAAGAAAGAGTTAAGAGTTGTTGTTATTGTTAATCTATATGGTTTATCGTTTTTAAGTGAGTTTATATAAGTTGTCAACTTCACATGGATTTTGATTTTTTTCGATTAACTAACTAATATTGTAACTATAACCATCAATTTTACTTGTATTAATTTATTGTTGTAAGTTTTTTCTGGTGGATTTTTCCGGGAAAAACAAATTATTATATTCTCAAACAACCAATAATACCTACCAAAAATCTTTTTTCTTTTTCTTACAACAACGTGAAACGTGTGTGTGAATGTGATGTGATTGGTACTTTTTTTATATATTTTAATTTATGAATTAAATATTTAAATTTTGTTTTGAAGGAAGCGTAAATATTTAAATATGTTTAGCGTGTAATGTGCTTTTGCACAGTTAAAAAAATAAATAGTATTATTGTTGTCCATGTCAGCTTGGCATGTAGGAGATAGCATGATATACACTTTATGGTGATTATTATAAATAAAAATATATATTTTAATTCATTTAATAAATAATATAAATACCACATACTTCCTCCGTCATTGATTAACTAAGTCAAGAAAAAATATATAAATAAAGGAGAGAGAAAAATGGTTTTAAGTGTTTTTATTAAGTATTGGTGCATTTTTCACCGTCATAAATGTAAAGTCAAATATATTGAATTGGGAGTGATGAAAGTAGTAGTATTAATTAGAGTTATAAATAAATAAAAAGTAATTAATATTGTATTGAAAAGTAAAATGACTCATTTGTGACACTTTTTTTTATTGAAAATGACTCTGTAATTATGCAACGGAGTAAGTATATCATTTAATTTGAAATTGTGACTCATGGTCATACGATAAAATTTATTAATCTAAAGAAAAAAAATGGAACTTTTTTTGTGTGAACATAATATTCAATTATAAACACTAATTTCTCATGTCGTTGAGTAGGATTATAATGGATGATAAATTCCTCCTAGAGAGATTGAACATGGTTAGATTACGAGGTTGAATTGAAACTTTGATTATTTTTTTAAAATCAGGTATCTTTCGCGCGCAACTGTCGAGACTAATCTCTAAAGTATCATATGACCTAAATGGACAACAAATTTTTTTTAAGAGTTTTAACGTTGCTACATATCCAATATTAGATTCAGACCTTGTTTAAACTATTATAAAAGATGAATGCATTGGACCTCTTATTTGAAAGTCCTTGAATAAAGAGTAGCATTTTTTAATAGTCTTGTGAAACTCCTCCTTAATAATTTATGTAATGTAAAGTGTAAAACCTTGCTTTGAAACCGCGCCAATAAGTCAAATTAAAAAAGAAAAATATTACAATGAAAACGTGTGTTGTGTTGTTTGTTTTGTTTGGAAGAAGTTGTATGTTATGCTGTGAATATTCTGTTATCGTTAATACCAAGGTGGCACATCACATTACTCAGACTCAGAGAATGCCCATGAACAGAATCAACCCTGAATGGTCCATTTTTCTTTTTCCTTGTAAACTGGAACTGGATCAGATTCTATTTAAATATGCTTTCTGTTTTCTTCTCTATTTAATGAACAACTATATAGTATATAGTATATACATATACCATGCGATTCGTGGATAAGGTTGAACTAAATAAAATATACATGATGATGTGGACGGTGGAGTACAAATTGTCACACTCGTTTCTTTTTTGACTAATTGTGAAACTCGTTCTTTTTTTTCCTTTTTCAAAGCTGTGACGCTGATTCTTAATTATAATACACCAAAAATATATTATAAATTAAAATTTACTAATGTTTATTACATTACATGGTACTACATTTATGTAAGGGAAGATTACATGATGCATACTGTATTTCCCTTTTTACAAATGTGCTCGTATGTAGGTGAATTTAATTTAATTTGTAAAATCTCTTTTCTTTTTTTTTTTAAGAATAAAAATAGTTATTTTTTATTGCATGCAAAATAAGTGAGATTTGCATAACTCCTAACCACCCTACCTGGTAAGCAACATTAATAGATACTTGTTTAAATTTGACGAAAATAAAAGAACCAAAATGGAACAAAAATAGTTATAAGACCAAAATAAAACTAAAAAAATAAGGTAGCGAATCAAATGTGTAATTTAACAAATAAAAACTTAGATACTTTTCTAAACAATAGGATAAATTAAACAATGCAAATGTTAAAGAAATTGAATCTTTCATTAAGATAGGGCAAAATAGAATATTGTAGCCTTTATAAAGACTAAATTAGATTAATATCCCTTCATTAATATTGTAGCCTTCCATCTTATCTTTCAATCGGCTTTAGTTCGATCTCAGTCTAATATCTACGACTATAAACATACTTTTCAGAAGCAACACTACTCAAATAGTGACCTTTAACTGAAATTTTAATTGAATTTTCAACATTGTTAGAGTTTGATTTTGCTTAAGTGATCAACTATACATTTGTAAGCTTTTCTCTGAAATTTATAAAGTACAGATAGCTCAAATTATGGTGAAATTTTTTAGAATTGTAGTTGTCAAAACTGATAATCAATTAAGCATATTACCTTAATTGATTAATTAACACAAACGCAAAATTATCTTGGTTTTGTTGTAGTCTTGTAGAACTAAACCTAAACATATCTAACTCATATTGGATGGAGTTCAGCCAAGTATTTTAATCATATTTTAAATCCCTTTGGTCTTTCTTTGCAAACTCAAAAGATTTTCATTAAATAAAGCATTTAACCTAATTTTTCTCAGCATTTAACGAGAACCCTCCATCTGACTTGTTTACAAACTCATATTAGTCATTAGAATATAAAGACTCAAAAGTTCTCAAAATAATCTTATTTGAGATTTGTAGGACATGTGACTTTTAAAATACCTCAAACACTAAAAACACAATAACAAACATTTCAAATAAATAAGGAAAAAATTTGTTATCGATCCCTTGTTTCAAATAAATATTTCTCATTTTAGATTTTAATAACAAACATTTGTCTCATGTTTGATATTTTTAAGGATCTCATGTTTGATTTTATTAACAGTTTATTATATACTATCTAACCGAAATTGTAACCAAAAAAAAAATTCTAACCGAAATACTTTTGGTTTATATGGTGAAGGCTCTATTATGTCTTCACATGTGTACTGCTCAAATTAACCATCAGATTAATTGAGTCTGCATTTTCTCATTAGATGTTACCTAACTCGATTAAAGTCTTTCTCTCAACATACGCGACATCCATGAATGCTTCAACGGAGATTAAATGAACCCAGAAAGAAAACAAAACACTCACACACCAACTAGACTTTGTACAAGGAAAAAATCAGTAAATATTAGGATTTTGTTCAACGAAGTAGAATAAGAAAATCCTTTTAATTTAAATATGTGGAAAAACTTCAAGGTTTGATAGTGATGAAATTCTAAACAACGAAATAGATGTTTTTTGGGTACAAGAGAATAGGTTTTTTTTCCACTATTTCACTGTGTACACAACCTTAATTAATTTTAACATAACAAACCAATGTTACTAAACACTTTTTTTTCACACGTCAAATACCTTCCAACATCTTAAATTCGTAATGCCTCTACTTAGGTCACAAGCTTGCATTACCAAGCTCAACAATGTTGATCAACACTTGTTGTCTAATTTAATGTTATTAAATTTAATGAATAAAAGATTTATTGCTATGTTTACACCTTATATATGGTGGTCCTTTGTACCTTTTGATCCTAAGAGCATGATTATCGCGGTAGTATAACCGTACCAAAGACACCATGTGTCAGAAAAAGCATAGTATTTCATATTTTGAGTGTGTCTTTCAATGGCAATCGTAGCACTACATTGCAACGGTGCTTTGTGCTTTGCTGGATTTTATAATTAAAATTTGACTTTAAAAGGTGTTATATATTAATATAAAATATTAATATAGAGTATATTGTGAGATTAGTGGAACCCACTTTGGAGTTTTTAATGGGTGGTATGGATATTTAAAAAATATAGTTTGATGGTTTAAATAATTGAAAAGTGTGAGATAATATAATATATTATGTGGGACCCGTTTATATCATTCATATGGGTGACATGGATATGGATGCTCTAAAACAGCCTACTATTATGAGTCATTCAAGTCGGACCAATGTGATTGATGGTGCAACCTAAATACATGATGGTTAAAAGTTTTATGTTTGCAAACATTATTTTATTATAGTTTTTATTTTCAAAAATCATTTTCTGTTGTTTTGATGTGTTAGAGAGGACACAAATGAGGAAGACTATGGGGTAGGATTGTATGTCAGAATGTATAGATGCACTCAGTTTTATATCTAACAAATCTAGTTAATTTATTGAATTTATTGTTATTTATTATGTAAAATTACATTTGTAATCTCTTAACTTAATTTTATATATTGATTTGGTCTTTTTTTTTCACGATATTTTTTTCTATTGGTCTATTTGCATATGGATTATATAGATTCAAATCTATGATTTTATTTTCATGTGTCCTTGAAGTTTTTAAATTTGTGATCTTCCATCCATGTTTGCATATGAATCTTAAATTCGAAAGTTGAAAATTCATATCCAGATAAAACAAAAGGACAAAAATGACGTGAAAACAAACAATTGTTATCTGAAGTTATATTAAGAGATCACAAGTGTAATTTTACCTATCTTTTATCTGATCCAGCTGTAAAGTTACCTCACTTTAGATGCCACCTAATAAATACTAGTCTCCCTAATTCTATTTACATGAGACTTTTAAGTTAACAAAAATTGATGTGCCTATTTTTTTTTTTTGTTACAAATTGATGTGCCTACATCAACTTTTATTGATTTAAAAGCTCTTATAAATAGGACCAACCTACAAAGTCAACTTCTTTATGGGCGTTATATAAGACCACAATTATATGGTTCAAACCAGAACTCTAAATCATACATTCTCCATGACTTCTGTCAAAAAAGATACATTCTCCATGACTGTTTTTTATTTATATCTACTTCACACGGTCCTCAGGTTATAATATTCCATGCAGACAATATGGACCATAAACCATAGCAAATCATGCTGTTCGATTAAAGAATCTTTTTTTATCAATGCAGCTAATGCTTATCAAATACTATAATCACTACTGCCTATTCAGAAAGAAAAAAAAAAACTATAATCACTAATTTATATGTGTCTCACTTAAGTTTTAAATAAAAGGGTTAATGGTATTTTTGACCCCAGTAATATAGTGTATTTTTGGGTTTAGCCTCTGTAAAAAAAAATTAGATTTCACCCTTAAAAAAGGAAGATTCTTCAAAATTGACCCCGATCCCATTGAGTCAGCAGAATCTCTTACGTGACAGTGACGTGTTTATTTTTTCATTTTTTTTACCATGCTGCCACATCATTTTTTACTTCAAAAAATAACAGAAAAATTTAAGATTACAAAAAAATTGTTTTTTATTAAAAAAATGAAAAAATCTTTTTCTAATTGTTTTTAATTAATTTTTAAAAAGCTAAAATTATTTTAAAAATCATAAGAAAGAAAAATCTAAATTTTTGAAAAAAAAAATCATACTTTTTTTTCAAAAATTTTAAAAAATTGAAATTTTAAATTTTTTCAAAAAAAAATTCTAATTAACGAATTTTTTTTAAATTCAGATTTTTTAAATTTAATTTTCAAAATAAAAAAAACAAATATTTTTTTTGAAATTAAATAATTAGAATAAAAAATTCAAATATTTTTTAGAAATTCAAAAAAATTAGATAATATTGTTTTTTTTTAATTTTATAATTTTAATTTAATTTGAATTTTTTTTATAATTTTTTGGAAAATTTGGAAATATATTAAGTTCGAGAATGGAAATGATAATACCATATAGGTTTTTCTGTCATTGATGGGAAATATATTAAGTTAGAATTTAGAAAACAATTCAAAAAATTTATTCCTCAATTTTTACGAATTCTTTTTTGAAATCAAAAAATAAGAAAATTCATTTTTTTTTCTGAAATTAGGAAGGATTTTAAAAAAAAATCTGGGACAAATTTTCGAAAAAATTTAAAATTTCAATTTTTTTAAATTTTTGAAAAAAAAAAGTATGATTTTTTTTCAATTTATCAAATTTTCGAAAAAAATTTAGAATTTTTTTTTCTGATTTTTAAAATAATTTTAGCTTTTTAAAAATTAATTAAAAACAATTAGAAAAAGATTTTTTCGTTTTTTTAA
>Ga0099826_10002213_pt1 | contig 12409 bp, 5 predicted proteins | sample Mtrugardesep15_FD_76830 | JGI IMG/M metagenome (GOLD analysis project Ga0099826, IMG submission 76830) | Root nodule microbial communities of legume samples collected from California, USA - M. trunc garden sep15 | ecosystem: Host-associated > Plants > Roots > Nodule | place: USA: California...
ATGTTGTTGGTGTAGTTAATGTGTCTGTTTTATAGTACAATTTTACAAAATTACCCTCGTTAAAGAGATAATGTGAAAAGTCAATTTATTGTAATTTTAGAATTAGTAGTAGTATTAAATAAGGGTATATATGAAAAATAATAATTAATGTGTGTTGTAATTTGAAAAGGAGGTTATATTTAGGGACAAAAAGAAAAACAAAAAGGGAGTTATATTAAGGGACGGAGGGAGTAATTTTTTTTTCTCTCCATACATGTTAATGATTTTATAATTTCAATTAGAGGACTTTACACAAGGTGTTTATGCAATAAGGTGATCTCAATATAAGGACTTCATACACTTTTGTCGTTGAAGACCACTATTTGAATGAAGGCTGAAGTAGAAACTATAGTGTCCAATTTAAACTTAAGTTTTCTCAAGCAAATGTTTTCACAAAGACATGTCTTCGTACATACTCTACTTTTCATCCAATCATGTACAAAATTATTCAGTTTCTTGCATCTATACGGGATGTTGTCGTTAACTTCATGCAGACACAAAATAGAATATAAAAATGTATTAAAAGAATGCTAAATAGATTACTTGCAGAAGGATTCGAATTCAATCTTGCTAGTGCTTTTAAATCATAAAATCTTTTTTCTTTGGATGTGACACCATCACCTCGCTCAAAATTTTATCTATGAGAAAAAATAAAATAAGTAGAATATCGATCCCCTATCAAGGTTGTTGACATCTAATTGGATTCAATTTGTCAAAAATAAATAAATAATCAATTAGATTCAAATAAAAATTGTAAATCGATCCAAAAAATGGAAACAACACAAGTTGATTATTATTAGATGTTTTTGAATCTTCTTTTATGAAAATCGCCCGAATTGGATTTTAAATTTATTTTTAAAATTGAACAAAACTTCGTATATAAATTAAGTATTAATATATTTATTTATCATAATAAGATATTGTGTTATTTATTTTTCATACGCATGAATCTGGAACCAAACATCTGCTCACTTATTTAAGAAGATTAAATCCTTTATCACTTGGATCAATACATCACTAATAAATGAAATTTTGTTTTATAACCGAACCGAATCACAACGTAAACGCGCCTGCACTAAAAAAATTGTATGCATTACATATAAATGATTCTCAATTATTCACTAAAATCAATTTATTTATATTTTATCTTCGTTAAATTATTTTTAAATAATTTACACACTTAATTTATGACCCGGTCATTAAGATTAATCATTTCATCTTAATTGGAATCTGTCAACAATCCTGGAAGATCACGGTTTGGTGGCATCTTGCGCGCCGACAATGAAGAAAGGTTATTTTGGTTCTCCGGCTTTATTGAAATATTTACTTTCTCATGTGTCTAACTTCATGCAATTTTAAATGGTTTTTAAGATTGTTTAAGCTAAATGATTCAAAAATATTATCATCAAATCTCATTATATTTTAGTAATTAATTTAGCTTCTCATGAAACTTATCAACTCCATCCTTATGTTCCACTTATCCAAAAAAATCATAATTTTTATATGTGGATTGGAAACATTTCTTTTCAGCATACTCTCAACGAGGAAAATAAATGTGTTGATTGACTTGCGAAGACTGAAACTTCCTCCAATGATACCTTCGAAGCTCAGGCCCGTGTTGATGGCTAATGTTATAAGGAATAAGATTCTCTGCTGTTACAACAAGGTGCTGTAATCAGTGATGGTCGTCCGATTAAGTTGGACGGCATAATTTGTTTTGCCTAAAAGCACACAATTTTCAATCTCAACTGTTCGATCTAAGATGAACGACTGAGAACAAAAACTGCGTGTTGTTTTTACAGCAACAAAACGTGGTCCATGTTATAGGCGTTGGTCGTCCGCGAGCTTAGTTTGTTATCATGTTTCCTTGTTTTTTTTTTTTGTCTTTTTCCATTGCATGATAAATTTTTTTTACTATTGCGCCACACATCGAATGTGGGAAAATCCAAGTACAAACATATGACGACCTTAATAAATCCAAATCCCAATTTTATTCCCATTTTGCACTTCCCAATCCAATTGAGTCATTGACAAATCACCCAAGCCTTCATTGACATCATCACCAGCATCATCAATTAAGCCAATATTGCAATCCCCAAAATACCCTTATACATTCCTCCCTTGACCCTTTCCCAATTCAGTGTTTCCTTTTCTTTTCTTTCTACACCGAAATTAGGGTTTCACTTCTTCGTTTTTTCCCTCTTTCACACTTTCCACCAAAGATCCACTTGGACCTTTTTCACACCCTTTTCCTAATCAAGTCTTACTCTCTCTAAAGCTTCAATTTTTTACACAAAACCCCTTTTTTTGGGACTTTTTCTTTCCATTTACTCGTTCAAACTTCTATCTTTTTGACCAATTGGGTCAGCTTCGACCTGATCTAGCTATAAGCGTGCTGAATTGTCTGAGACTGGTTTCAATTTTGTGTGAAGTTTGAAAAAAAAAGAAGGGTATGTTTTCTACCTCTTATATAGGTTTTAGGGTTAATTTTGGTGCTGTTGGTGGAATTGATTTGCTTATTGTATGTATTTGTGATAAAGGGTTGTTGTTGAATTGAAATTTTAATCTGGTATTTTGGATATTGATTTCTGGTTTGACTTAAGGGATGCTTGTATTATTGCTCAAGGTTGGTATTTTGAGATAGTTAGTGTGTTAGAATATTTTGAAGTTTAATGGGTTGTTTAGGTTAATTTTATTGGATTTTGAAGTTTTGGGAATTGTTGAAGAAGCTGTGTGAAGTGAATTGTTTTGGTTTGGTGAAATTAGAATAAGTGGTGATTTTTATCATTGGATTTGGAGTAAGAGTTAGAGTTGTTTTTGGAAATGGATAATTCCAAAAACAGACTTAATGATAGCTTGGGTGTTAATAAAATGGGAAAGAATATAAGGAAAAGTCCTTTACATCAACCGAATTTCGGCAATAATGCGGCTAGACAACAACCTCAGCCTCAGGTTTACAACATAAGCAAGAACGATTTTCGGGATATTGTTCAGCAGCTTACTGGATCACCTTCTCAGGAACCTCCACCTCGGCCTCCACATAGGCCTCCGCCAAAACCGCAGAGTATGCGCTTGCAGAAAATTAGACCTCCCCCACTATCGCCAATCAACCGACCTCGTTTGCCACCGCCAATGCCAATGCCAATGCCTGCAGCCCCTCCTCCAGTTCCTTACAATAATGCACCTAGACCTGCTCATTATGGACAACCATCACCCACTCCTTTGACGCCCGGGGATTTGTGGGCAAATACAACTGAGTCGCCAATCTCGGCTTACATGCGGTATCTTCAGAATTCGATGATGGATCCAGGTTCTAGGGGTAATCAATTTCAGCCTCAGCCTCAACCACATCCATACCCTCAACAGCAAGTACACGGAAATTATCAGCCTCAACCTCCTCCACCGGCTTTGCTTCCTAACCCTAATGTGCCACCGATCCCTTCTCCAAGGTTTAACAATGGTCCTGTACCGCCAATGAATGCCCATAATCATCAAATGCCTGGCATTCCTTCACCACGTGGAAATGGCCCTCCCCTTTTACCTTCTCCAACCTCTCAATTTCTCTTGCCTTCTCCAACTGGTTACATGAATTTACTGTCCCCTCGGTCACCGTATCCACTATTGTCACCCGGCTTTCAGTTTCCATCACCACTACCCAATTTTCCGTTCTCACCCATGGCACAGTCAGGGATTTTAGGGCCTGGCCCTCAACCACCACCTTCTTCCGGCATGTTCCCATTATCTCCAAGCTTTTTCACCATGCCAAGTCCTAGGTGGAGAGATCAATAGTTTTCTCAAATTGTGCGTACATGTTTGATTGGGGGTGCTTGCTTCTAACTGGACAAATCTTAGTCTTGTTCTTTGGCATGTAATGTACAAACAAGTTGTAAGGGCTTTTTTTTGGCTGTTTTGTAGTGTTCATTTCCCATTACTTTGTTTCTTTTTTTATTTGATAACCATAATGGTTTCGATCCTTTTACTTTGACAAGTTTTACATTAGGCAATATATTATTGGAGATCGAACAACACAATTGAACAGTTGGACAGGAGCTGTAAAATGGAAGACTGATCTGTAACTTGAAGGGATGTAGGATTACAGACAATACTTGTTATTGTAGGTTAGTTCATGTTCTTTTGTAATATAATGGATTACAACTTAAAAGTGCATAGTTAATTTCATGTTATCTTTCCTTTGGAAGGTGTTTTTGAATATTGATTTTATGGTTATTACCATGTGAATTGCAATGAATGATATTTTCTTATTCAGTGTATTCTTTTTTTCTTTTCTCAAGTAGTCCTCTATTTCAATTTATCACTGTTTTAGTCAATTACTTTGGCTGCCTATTTTTGGAATAAAGGTGGTCAAAGGCCCAAGGTAAAGAAAAACACACCTTTCATACCGATTTTGAGTAGATTGAATAATCCTGATTTGGATACGAATTTATGATTTTACATGGGATCAATTGTCTGTTTTATTGACAAACTAGGTTATTTATTATAAAGAAATGAATTGAATTTGATTTCTGTTTTAGAGGGTACTGCTGGGGAAAATGCTATGTACGATATTGCTGTGCTCATTTATTTTTCATGCTTTCTGGAATAACTAGTGGCCTGTTTGGATAAGCATAAACGCTTATCACATAAGTGCTTATGTCTAAGCTATTTCTATATCAAAAGATATAATAAAGTCAAACTTTGTTCATGTAAGCTATAAGTTGTTTTCATAAGCTATCCTTGGAGAGCTTTTGGAAATAAGATGAAAACAACTTATGTCATGTGGTAAGCGGTTTTCTTACGCTCTCCCAAACAGTTTCACAAGTGCTTATGTCAGAAGATAAACTCAAATAAGCCAATTCATATAGGCCCTAGATATTATTGTTACAAGTAGGCATTTTATCATCTGCTTTTGACCTTCCCTTGGACCCTCTATATGTTCTTGCTCTTTTGTCTGTAAGATAAATTAGGTTTACCTCTGTTATGTTGTTTTCATGAAAACTTGTTGACATGTGTGCATGCCGTGCTATCTAGAATATGTAGCATGCTAGCAACACACATCTTGAACACACTTTGGTATGAGTTCATTTCCCAAAGTTATTACATTTTTTAAGAAAATGATAAACTTTGGGAGATAACTAAATTTACTTTTTTTTTTTATCAAAGTAACTAATTAGAGTGTGTCAAAAAGTGTATTGCCAACATTAGTCCTAGAATATTAACTGGAAGATGTTTAACTGTCAGTCTCTAATTATATGGATTATTTATTGTCTTTTTCGCCATCCACACCATGCATTCACCTAGTTGCTATTTCCCATTTGCTTTTAGAATTTAGTCAACTTTGATAATTACTTGTCAACAGACTTCCTTTATCACATGCACAAATCTGGGTTATAGTCCTCTCTCTCTTGTCCTGTTTCCCTGCCATTGAAAAGAGTTAAAAATGGAGCCGCGTAAAATTTTTTTCTTCCTAACTTTACTTTTGATTGTATGGAGAAATGCATGAAATGTTAGTTGAACAGATTTGAAAAGCTTTTTGAAATTACTCTCATCTGATGTTAAAGAGATATATTTATAGAGCATGAGAATGTGTTAATGACTGTTTAATGTTTTGTATTTTTAATTGAACCAGTTTTCATGATTATATTTATTGATACATTCAAATGGTTTGTTAGCTTCTACCATTTGTTGGTGCTTTGAAGATTTTACTTGCCGTGGTTGGTTTTTATGTCTGTCTAGACATCAATTTTTCTTGCCCTGGTTGGTTTTTATGTCTCTCTTCCGTTACTGAGTAGAGGGGCATGAAGTCGATTAGTTTGGAGTCTAGAATGATGCTTCTGTATGCATCACGTTCATCATTTTTATGGGGATTATCTTCTTTGTTTTTGGTAATGTTTAGGCTTAATTTATTTTATTGTGACTCATTGGAGCTTTGCTCGCAATTTTATAGAAATAATTTTCTTTCTAAAAAGACAACTATTTCATAATTGTTTTGCACAAGATACCCATGTCTTTTTCGTATGAAAAAAGGGATGGATGTTTGTTCTGGTTGAAACCTTTGGAGCCTGGGTTTTTTATACTATTGAGGAATGTTTGACCTAAGCTCAAATTGTTGCCCAAAATGGAGTTCAATTTTAATGATTGTCGAGTTGAATATTCAAGGGTTATGATGCCTATCAACAATGTAATAACAAATGAGGGTTTTGCTATTCTTCTGTAAGATACCAATATTTTATTGATTTATATCAATGTGTTGATTTTGCTCATGTAGTTCGTGCATCTTTAAGATGATTCCATTATTTGATTGAAGAGATACTTATTGTTAGCTTTTCACTTTAACAAGTACTTTAAGGTCATGGATGTTACCTTGGAGTATAAGGTATAGAGGGTTGCTATGCTTTTGAGAGGGGAACTCTAAATTGGTAGTTTCGTTGAAAATAGAGCAACCATAATGTTATTTGGCGGACCATTGATAAGGCAATACTCTAGCAATTTCGACTAGAAGTTTGAGTTTATCTGAGATTTAGGGTGTCACAAATAAGAAAATAGAGAAGATGGTTATAGGCATCAACTATGGTGATTGAGAAGAAACATCAGGGGACTCAAGCCAGGAACCACAACTTGAACCTGATCTAGTAGAAATGTTATCGAATGTGTGCACACAGTAACATTTTAGAACTAGACATTTACAACAACAAATTTCAGCCTACTTGAAACAATAATCACAGGTATTAAACTTAGTATCAAGAATCACTTTGTTTCCCACAAGAAGTAGTTGCACAATTTCACCAAAAATATTGAACCCTTGTGTCTTCAGGTTTGACAACAAAGACAAGCAAAGGTTGCTACTTTATTATTCAAAAGGTTTGGAAAAAAAAAATCCACCAACAAGAACCAGGATGTACTCTAGAATGTTATATTAGTTGTTCAAGGGGCAAGTCAACAGTAAGAGTTCTAAAAGTGTTTTTTTAGCCACATTAGTTTATAAAAAACCTAATGTCCCTCGCTTCTTTGGGAATTTCGACTCCTAACAACCGTTCATGTGTTCCCCAACTAATGTATGTTGGATTTGATTGTCAAGTGGTTAAAAAATATATTCTCTATTGGAAAAGTCTCACATTGCTTAGTATGGTGAAGCAAGGGGAAGACCAAGGTTGTATATTGGACTTAGGTTTTTTGGTTATAGATACATTAGTCAGTAGCATTTTAAGCTTATATCTAGTTTAGTTTAAATATTTGTTTTGTGAGAGTGTGATTGTACTGGGGCATTAGGGTGAGAGTGAGAAAAGTCTATGTGTTAGTAATTTTTTTTACATAGTAATAATTATCTGGTTGTCGATTTTGACAACGGTCATGGTTTTTTTTTCTTCCGATTTTAGAGTTTCCATGTTATATTTTTGTGTTGTAATTGTGCTTATTTTTCTTCTTCTTCAGCTATGTTATTTCTTAACAATATATGCATCAATGTAAACGGTCTTCCTCCAACATTTAAGTCAAGTAACATATACATCATCCAATGTAATGATACATTCACCCGTTAGAAAATAAAATGTGTGTGTCTCGAGAGTCCATCTTCCAGCTAGATCAACGATGAATGTCAATTCTAAATTTTTATATTTAAGAGGGATGATGGAACCTGACTGGATTCAAGTAGTTTTTTTTTTTTTATATATAAATGGACTTGGATCATGGTTTTTATGTCATCGAACACTCAACACCGTTTTTGCAGCATCCTAAAATATAAAAATAAATATTTAATTATTATAATGTAACTAAGAAATTTAAAATAATTACATAATATAAATATTAATAAATGCAAAATAAAATGAAACATATCACTAAGAAATAAAATGGATACAAGTGTATGACGAAGGTCAACGATGGAGACACAAGCGTGTGATAAGCTATGTAAAAAAAGTGAGTTAGCTACTTCTTCAACCCAAACAACGTATTTCTTGGAGTTATATACATTTGAAATGATTTCTTTATATGCTCGAATTTAACTTTGGTGCATTGTGGAGAAGACATGATAGAAATTGTAAGAAGAATAGATGAAACGTGACAAAACAAAAAAACCTAAGTCATCTATTTAGTTATATAGGATTATGAATTTTATTTTAATTTTTAAATTATTTTTACCCAATGAAAAAATAATAATGGCTAACCTCACTATATTTAAAATGGCAAGGCCCTACCGTAGATAGCTCGCTAATCCAAACAACGAGGATGGTTTAGGAAGTTCAAAGGAAGGCATTCTTCGTTTTTTTAAGTGAATTTTCTTTTTTTGCAAAAATGGGTTATTTAAAAAAATAATATCACATTTGTACTATTGTTTTCATTATATTTTTATAAAAAGAAGAGTTACAAATAGTTAGAAAGAAACAGATTCTAAATATCGATCTGATATTACTTTAGATGCAAGTCAAAACAACCATTCATTATATTCACATGAAAAGCCTCCATCAACATACAATAAGGTTGAACTTTGGGGAATGGCCCCCTTAAAGCCAAAGCATCCTATTTTAGAATCGAATGAGCATTTGAGATTACAACTATCTGAATAATAATGGAAGTATAGCTAGTGCCTAGTAGTGGCCATGGTGGTTAGCTTATCATCAAATTACTAGAAACACTTGAAAAGTTCTTTTGATATGCGCACCATTCTCAATTTGGTAAAAGAATGATGGATAGGGGAAGTGGGGGCATCAAAATAACAGTAATGAAAAATGATTGGACTTTTACATTTTTCATATTTTGGCTCCAACATTTTCATTTCATTGGTTAGGAGAGGGCCTTTTATGTATGATTGTGGCCACTACTTTAGTCCCCAAGAGTAGGACCAATAATGAAGTAGCAAAATGAAAAGAAAAAGGAATGCCTCAAATTGGAGTATATATTGAAAAAGATTCTTTTGACACAAGCATATGAGCATTTGTTTCCTCTAAAGCTAGTCTTTGTTGTTTCTATTTGTCATTGTCGCTTTCAATCTTTTAAGTTTTTTGCTTTTCTTTAATGCACAAGTTGGCAACTTGTATCAAACACAATGCCCCAATTGGCTGATTAGTGATCACAAATGGGGCCATGTTGCAATCTTCAACCTTTCTTATCGTGAGGGTTAGTACTCTTCACGTGATGTGTTTTTTAGAAGGAATTTTAGTGAAAAGGAAAAAATATTGCGATAAATGCTTTAAGGGCACATACTAAATAACTTATATATCAAGTAATACAATTTCTACCTCTTTTGATTTGTTAAAACACTTATTAGCAAAATCCATTAATTAACATATGCTACACATTTAACAATTAATAAAGTAATTAACATGTTTAAATCCTTACGGATTTTTGTGATTGAAATTATAGACAACAATCTTAGCCTATACATTCTTTAACTAATATGAATTATACTTCGATACATATTCCATAACATATATATACACATTATTTTTTATTTTTCCTTCAAATCACTCATGAAAATTACATTTTCCTTTGTTTTTAATCTTTTCTTTCTATCCCTTTATGTTATAGACAGATCATTCACGGTCAAAATAAATTTCTAATAACAATTTTTTCAAAAAAAGAACAATGTGAAATAACGGGATTTGAATAATTCAACTGATTTGAGATTAAAGAAATTTCAACTCTGATGAAGAGGAAAATCAAAAAATAAAAATCAATGAGGAATGAGGTAGAAACAGCTTTAAAATGTGGATTATAAATTTATGAGTAACCAAAAGCAATGTAATTAGTTTTATTTTTAATGAAGCAGTGCAATTACATGGTGAAATAGTCCTTCCATATAATTGTCTCTGTCAGGGTATATGTTCCTTAGCAAAAATCCATCCTCATACGTTCCAATCCAAAAATTCAAGAACGTTCAATAAGCATGGAGACGTTGACACTAACAGTATCCCTAAACAGTGACAATCTAAAGGTACATCAACAATAGTAGTATATTTATTTATATTATTATATATATAATCAATCTTGAAAAACCCTATATTGCCAGCTCTTTTGATACTGAAAAATCCATGCATAGATTAAGGGGGAAATGAGGCCCACAAAAATATATATGCAGAGGCATCAATATATCATCATGGCATGTGACCAGACCTTGTAGATAAATAAACCATGGGGTCATAAAGTAATATAATTGTGGGGGGATGAATTGGAATTTTGTATAAGCTTTAATTGGAAATATGGGCTATTTTTAACTAGATGCCTCAAATGGAAGGAAAACTATACCAAAACTAATTGGTAGAAATTGAGGTGGAACAAGGTTCCCTTCCCAAGTTTTAAGAAATTCCCTTATCCACACTGTGTGTCAGGGTAAGTGCTCCATACATATATGATAAGTATGATTTTTCACATGCACCAAAGTTATCTGACACAACTTTATTCCCTAATTTTTTCACTACCTACCCACCCTTATATAGGTTTGGATAGAGCGCTGTCGCAATTTCATGCATTGTGCAGTTAGTGTATGAGTGGTTGTTTCATTGAGATTGGGTGCATAAAACAACTTATTTTCTAATTCTAGAATACTATGCTTGAAATCAGGATTGTTTGATTTTGATCTAACGACCATCAAATGACATAAATGTGTATGATTTTGATAGTATGTACTACAAATTTCTCTTTTATCTATTAATAACGTGTTTGGTTCCACGTCTATCCAACGTAACCAACTTACTTTTTATCGTAAAAATAAAAAAGTTACGAATTATAGCTTTAGAAAAACGTACTTTTGACTGAATTTCTCTAGGAAACAAACACTCGCTAAGAAGGTAAGTAGGTGGTTTAGTTCCACTTACCATTTCAATTTCCAAAATATAGGGATCCAACTTCGTTAGCATTTTGTTTTACTAGAAGATGTTTCATAAATTTGACGGTGAGTGCAAGATGAAGAAAATTTGGAGCTTGTGCATTGTTATTATATCTATTTCATCCTTAAAGACGGTTATTAGATATATAAAAGCAATTTGAATATATAACTTAATTTTTGCTTGACTGGTTTTCTTAATAGAACAGTTTTCCTAATACTATTTTCAAAAGATTATATCAGCACGCATTGCTGAATAGTACATTTGACATTAACTGGACTAAAGATTTCCACCTTACGTCCTTAAGTTTTCATACAAATATCTAACATAAGTCATATACCTACTACCTAGCTTTACACTATCCTAGAGTTGTGATAGGATGTTGATGGATAAAAGGTTATGTCCAAATTCAACATATAAAGGAAAAATAACAATGGATTCTAAAATGAATAGCACTTTATTTGTGGAAGAAAAGAGACAGTCATTTGAATGGTCGTGCACTATACTTTAGGCTTAAGCTCATCTAAACTAAAATCGTAGGTAGATATTAATATCTTGTATGTTTTTCTACACACTAATACTATATACAATTATTTTGCTTTTATTATAAAATGTTTAGTTAAGTTGAGACTTAGAAGGTCCTCCAAGTCAAAACAAACGTCAAAATTTAACGAGCCTTAATAAAAATACACATAAATAATTTATCAAAAATGGAGTTGAGCTCATGATTTACAAGTGACTCAAATCTAATAATGATAGTTACTTACAAGATATCATATCAACTAAAACCGTAAAAATATAAACATCTTGTAAGCAACTAAGACAAATTTTACTACGAACTAATACCTAAAATTGTATGAACTCTAATAATGACCGATAATACTTCTTAAAAATATACAATCTTCATTGACTTTTTGGATGATATGCTGATCTAATCAACATCAATCAAGTCAATATGTCTTAGTCGTGAGGAGGAGAAAAATCTTAAACTTTTATTATTAGAAAGTAAAAAAATATATTGTCATTGAAATTTCTAACAATTTTTAATAGTTAAGATCATTAAATGTACGAGACAATAACTAAAATCATCCACAATGATGGGTGTTTCACCTATTTAGCACCACATTAAATAAACACCTCCATTATAGAATATAATATATGAATGTCTATGGAGAATGATGACTATAAATAAATTTTATTGAAATGTAATGATATAAAATTATTGATGAAATCTATTTAATAATTTACTTTGAGATGTTGGGTTGGAAAAAATTGATGCTTATTAAGTATTATCGTAAAATAATAGATGTAGACATAAGAGACTCATTTAAACACTCAATTTAGGATACTCTCAGTGGCGGAGCCAGGAAGTTTATAGAGCCTGGGCAAAAAAATTATCGCAAAACGTTACTTCCTTCCTGCGAATAGTTTCACATTTCCTGCAGATAATTTCACATTTCCTGCGGATAATTTCACGTTTCCTACGGATATATCTTTCCTGCGGATCCTAAAATCCTAGTATTACCTCACCTGGGAACCTAAATCCATGACAAAAT
>Ga0099826_10002214_pt1 | contig 12404 bp, 6 predicted proteins | sample Mtrugardesep15_FD_76830 | JGI IMG/M metagenome (GOLD analysis project Ga0099826, IMG submission 76830) | Root nodule microbial communities of legume samples collected from California, USA - M. trunc garden sep15 | ecosystem: Host-associated > Plants > Roots > Nodule | place: USA: California...
GTAGATAAACGCAGCTATAACAACACAGCTTCTATTAAGCTTTTTCAAAGTAGATGGAGTTGTTCATTACGGAATTGCTGGAAATGCAAACCCTTCCTTGCATATTGGAGATGTTGCCATTCCACATTATTGGGCTCATTTGGCACTTTGGAGCTGGCAGGTAGTACACAACAGTAATTCTTATTTATACAATATATACTCGATCAGAAATTGAAATGAAATAATAAATAGTTAATTAAATATTATCAAAAAAAATCATAATACCATATAAAGTACAATAATTGAATCCAAATTTCTTTTATATATGGTAAATAACTTTATAATAACAACATGTAAAATAAATAAATTAAAATAACAACTAAAAATCAATGAACGTGCATGGTACTTATTTCTTTATATTTATCTCAATTCATCTTTTGGCTTTGTTATTTTGTCGACGGAAAGCTCGTGAATTTTATTAATACTCGAGACAAAAATAATTCATACACATATAGTCATTGTTGACTATAAAATATTGTAGGGTCCTTTTCGAAGGGAGTGTTTGGTAAAAATAATTGATAAATTACTAGTTTTTAATCAAATGATAGTTGAAAACTTGTTTTATTCAAGATTTTGAACGTAACTTATTGTATATTTTGATTTCCATTGCAATCAATCATACATACCTTCGAGAGCCCGTGGTTGAACTATATTTTCAAAAATAAAAAATAAAAACACAATAAATTTCAAGGTTGTATGTCACCTTTAATCAAATGGTTGAATTTTTTGGTTGATCAATCAAGTGGTTGAATTTAAATGGTTGATGAATTTGGGTTAATAAATCTTTTTGAAGAATTCTTGTTTGAGTTCCAACTTGAATAATCATTGGTCAAACTTGTTTACTTCATAAACAACTTTTGTGTTGGTAACACCTTTTTCTCTGAAAGTCATGTGGTGAAGCCAAAGAGAAAACTTTTTGTATGTTTATTATAAATTTTTAAAAAAATGAGAATCTAAAAAATATAAAAAGTATTTTGAATGAGAAGTTGTTTTTATAGCTTCTAAAAAAAATCATTTTTCATAACTGATTTTTTATTAAAAATTATTTTCATTATGGCTAACAAACACAATTAAATAGCTTATATTTTTGTAAAATATTTAAAAATTGAATTCTTTTTTGTATAATCTGCCTGAATAAGAAATATTTTCTTTTAAGTTAATCAACAAATACATTTTTTTTTTGGAGAAGTAGTGAAAACTTCATCTATTTCTTGTAATGGTCGCTTTTACACAAAAATGTGTTCTTAATAACTTTATCAAATCAATTTGATTTTGTTGATTTGGGTCATTTAAGTGTGTTCATTTTAAGGTCTCAAATTCAATTTTTCTTAGTGTCAATTTTGATGGACTAACTTGCCTTCTTAAAAAAAAAATCATGTGCATGAGTCGTTTATCCCAGCAAAGTTTACGGCTGAGAAGTCACTCATGGCCGTACTATTTGTTTTTTGAAAGGATGTCCTTTCAGACTTTTGTTTTTCTTTTTAATTTCTCGTCTATTTTTTTTGTCAGGTTGTTTAGTGGCTAGAATTCACCTTTTTCAAGGTGAATAAGTGGGGTGTCCGGGGTTCGAACCCCGACCCCTGCATATAACAATGCATGTCTCTGCCAACTGAGCTATACTCACGGAGACATTTCTCGTCTATTTTTAACTTATAAAAAATAATAAACCGAACAAAATTACTAATCGTATCGTTAGTTTTTACGGAATAAAACTAACCTCAACTGAGTGGTCGTTTTACTCACGTCTCATTTGTTAAGGGCAAATACACTAAATTTGAGTTGTTGACTTTTTTATTAAGCTAATTAATTTAAGGGTTTATATATTATACGTAAATTTATACATGTTAAAAAGTTCAAAAAAGCAAGTTTCTACAAAAGCTTGTGCATTTAGTATTAAATATGTATTATTTTGATAAATAATTTATGTTTTTGAATAAAAAAGTTTTCACTTTTAGTTGCTTTAACAGTGTAAAATTGATCAGGGTTGGCCCAACATTTAATCAATGACTTTAGAGCATTTTATTAGAAGATATTTTGTTTAATAACATGCAGCTTTTTTCTAGGGGAATAACATGTATTATATTTTATTAGCTACTTCTATTAAAATGAAATAAAAGAGATTGTAATTTAGTAAACTTTTAAGAGTTGTGTTGGAGTAAGTTAATGCTTATTAGATATTAATATTATAAGATAAGATAAGTGAGATGGGACTCATATGAAGTCCACTTAAACTATCTATTTTTTTAAGAGGCACTTAAACTATCTCTTAATAACAACATCATATTGAAGATGTTCTTAAACCAACCTTAACATTTTTAATTTAGTTGCATAATTAATTAGTTAATTGGTTTTGCGTATAATTTTTTTTTTTTTTTGTGGAAAGCATAATTACTAATGAATATTATGCATGTATTTGGTTTCAACTCTAGAGAGTCAAAAGTTATTCTCGAGGCTGTAGAATTAATTCTTGTAAAAGCTAAACTTAACATACACTTGAACTTGATAAATTAACGAATTGCATATTTGGCGGAGCTTGTAATAATCTGATGGAGATTAACGATTGTATATGTGCAGAGGTATGGTCTAGGGCCTGATGACACGTTACCCTTAGAAAACAATGGAGATTACACCAGGGAAGTAGGGTATTTAAAATTTGCAGATTTTACATCAAACTTAAGTGCTGGCAGTACCTTTGACAACCAACTCAACAATCTATGGTACCAACCAGAAGAGATTTTCCCCGTTGATGGCATTCCTGAACAAAGGCAACATGCTCTTTGGGTTCCCGTTGATTCCAAGTACTACCGTATTGCCAAAAAACTAGAGGTATGTAAGTAAGGCCTTGATTCAAACTACTATACCGTAAATATATATGACTAGGGTTTCAACTTGTGTTTTCTTTTATAAAAAAAAATATTATTGCCAAAATCATTACAATAAGTGTAAAATCAAATACATTGAAAGACATTTGTTTATGAGTTTCATAAACAATTGATGTGGTTAATGTTTATTCGGATATTATTTTTCAGCAAATGAAGCTAGAGGCATGCATAGACTCAGACACATGCTTGACAACGACACCAAGGGTTGTGCTTGTAGAAAGAGGAACAAGTGCAGGGTTCTATCTAGACAATGCAGCATACAGAACCTTCATCTTCAATAAATTCAACGTGAGTCCAGTGGACATGGAAAGTGCATCAGTGGCTCTTATATGCTTGCAACAAAGGATTCCTTTCATTGCTATTAGGGCTCTCTCTGATTTGGCTGGTGGCGGCACCGCGGAGTCGAATGAGGCTGATACCTTCTCACCACTCGCCGCAACCAACTCTGTTGCTGTGGTCATTGAGTTTGTGAAGCTCTTGCCATCACACCACTCCGAGCGGTGAACTATGTTATGATGATGATGTTTTCAATAATCCGCAATTAGTGCAATTATATGCACATGTAGACAACAACTTTGTTCTTGGTTTGGTTGTCTGGAATGTAATAAAGCATAACATTTCTTTCACGTGAATTTGAAGAAAAAAAAAAAGGTTATTAAAGATGGAGAATTGTGCTCATAAGGTAGATTAACCAAAATTTACTTTTTTAAAAAAGGTTAAAATATAATTAAATATTAGAAAAGACAACCTTAAATACTTAGATATTTGATATATTATGTCTAATAAAACATTCAACAACAATATATATACATCAATTAATTTTTTGATCTGATATTCTGTTGTGTGATCCATCCAAAAACACCCCACTTATAATCTATTCTTGTGTTTAGCTTTACTACTGCTCCTCTCAATAGAGGGGTGTTTCTTAATTCTATATATTGTTGGTTGATTTTGGACTTGGTCCGATTATTGATAGTCTCTTAGAAGTGACACTTATTTTGCTTGTTGTTAGGACTCATTTTTGTTGTTTCTTCTTCTTCTTTTTGTTTGTTATACTTTGTATGTTATTTTTTAAATACTTCTTATACTCTTTATACTTTTTGGTTTTGGTATTTTAAAATAATATATTTTCCATTAAAAAAATAGGAAAGCAAGGTCACGTAGCAAAAACAAAAAACAAAAACTTGTGTAGATTTTTCGCCCCTAGACAATAATAAAAGAAAATTAAAGTTATTTTTGTCATATTAATGAACGTGGGTGTGATCAAATTGTCCATTACAAGAAAAAATTGTCCCTATCGTCGGCTAAATTTGTCAAAAATTGACCATATAAATTTGAATAGTCTCATCTAAACTTTAATAAAAGTCTATGCAATGTTCGTATTAATATAAACACCAACAACACGCAATCTTTCTTTTGAAAAAAAAGAAACACGCAATCTTCCTCTAAAAAAACTCTTTTTGTAATAATTAATATGAAATGTTTTATGGCACGACAACTTTTGTTGCACCATATGCACGACTTATCAATTCCAGATTAATTTGTCTCTTTCTTAAAATCCAATTCCAGCCATCTCCCTTTCTTATACTCCATTTAATTTAAATACTAATTTAGTCCTTATCAGTTCAACATTAAGCTTTGGTTACTGTACATGCCTTTGATAGTAGAAAAATAGAATCACTATGTGATACACGGTACAGTGAGTACCTTGATGGTGTTGCTTTGTTGAACTCACGCTACAATATTTTCAAAGGTTGATGCTACGTATAACCAAACCTACACCTTCCGGTCATAAATATAAACAAAATTCATATTTTATATTCATTCAATTAATAATGTATGTTGTCTATAATAAAGATCACATGCATCATTTATTGAATGAATCTAAAACATAGATTTTTGTTTATATTTATTACCAGAGTATGTTGTAGAAGCACAACTTCAAACTATATGGAGAATTGGTGCAAGCGGTTGGATGCAAATCTTAAATATTATTATTTGCTAAGTTGATGCTTACATTGCGTTGCATAGTAATATATAACAAAGACAAACATTTCATATTGTGAATAAATAAATAATTTATTTCACATTTATTCTACCTGTGTCAAAAATCAATATTTTATTTCACTTGTGTCAAAAAGATTGCTAAAGAGGCTGAGGTGTGTGAAAAAACAAATGCTAAAGGTTTTTGTGCAAATGGTACGATAAACTTGTCGTGCCATATAACACTACTCTAATTAATATTCAAGGAAAGAATGGTCAACATAGCAGAGTTAAACAAAATATAATGCAAAATAAAAACATGAACTTGTGCAGATATTTTTAATTTTTTTTTTGAAAAGTTTTTACATTTTTGCTTAGAGAGTGTAATAAAGAAAGTGAAAGACATTTTTGTCTTATTAATAAAGAGGTTGAGATCAAATCGTCCACTACAACTATAATATTCCGTTCGTCCCTTTTTTATTATCGTTTTAATACATATTTAAAGTTTTTATTTATGAAGTTTCTACGGTACATTTGAAAATTAAGATATATCGGTGTTTTTATTTTATAAATCGATAAGTTAATGATCATTTTTATGAGATAAATATCTACTTATCGACTTCTATATCTTAAAAAATATTATTTCATAAAAAAAAACATTATTTCATTGTTTACAAAGAATCATACTAAAACTTTTATATTTTGTTGTAAAAAATAAGCAGTATTTTCTATTATAAGTAATAAAAATTCTGAGATTTTTTATTTTACTACACCGTTATTTTTGGTAAATAAAATTTAATTATTATAATTTTAAATGATAGAATTTTTTTTCCTTCAGAAAAATTCACCAATTTATTTAATATTTAGTGTACCGGTAAACTAATTTTTTTTAGTGTACTATATAATTTTCCTAAAAATAACAAGGTTTTGTGACCAGCAATTGTTTTTCTTTAAAAGAAACAAACAACTGTTTATTATGGAAGAGAGACAGAGTACGTGTGTAAAAAAATTATTAGAGAGGAGTAACTATAACAATTATTTGTTATAAGAAAAATATAACACATCAAATTCATATTAGGAAAAAAAAAACTCCAAAAGTCATCTTCTTTTTTTTTTCTTTTAATTTAAGTGTACTACAGTATTATTTTAATTTCATCCCAACCAATCATGTTTGAGTCGGTCAAGAAAAAGGTCAAATGATCATGATAACTTGTGCCCTAATACACTTGTTAAGCAATCTAAAAGTAGAAACATTTTTTTTATATAATTTTGTGCATTTAATTAATCAAAGTAAAAAAATTAAATTCATATACATTGCTTACAACAAAATATTTACACCCTTCGGTCACTATTATAAGCAAAAATCTATATTTGAGATTCATTTAATTAATGATGTATGTGGTCTTTATTGTTGACAACATACATCATTTAATGAATGAATGTAAAATATGAATTTTTTCTTATATTTTTGACCGGAGGGTGTATATCTTAAGAGCACAAGTTAGCATTTTTCAAAGGTCAATCAATATTTTTTTTTATAACCCTCTTGTTCTCATTGGAAAGGTTGGTAATTGGAGTTCGGGTGGGAGGTAAGTAAAACCTAACCAAAAATTATTTCAATCAAGAATGATCTCACGTTTTCCTAAACAATTTGTCATTTATAAAGCTTATTAATCACTTGAATCCAATTGTTTGGTTTACAAAATACAAATTTTATTGATACAATGTTATGTTTACATCAAAGGGTACATCACTTATATAGGAAGTAAATTACCATAGCTGACCAATAACAAACTGTTAACTAACTACTAACCGACTATATTTTTCATAATTTTATTTCCCTCTATTCTTACAAGGACCATAAGATTTAGTACAGTAAAGAAAATAAACAAAATTTACAATGCTCAAAACACATCGGTACTATCTTAACAAGTGCCTTATGATCTTTCACTTGATCAATTGTACAAAGATTCCATGGATTTAAAGCTCTTCGCTCCGGTGTTAGATCTTCCAAAAGATTTCTCATTATGCATTCTTTGGACCATACAAACTATGAACATGACAAAATAAATCTCATTATACAAAATAGGTTGAATTATGCTCTTACTCCCCACAAACATGCCATTTTTGAGTTTTTATATACCTTGTAATTTTATTTTTATTTTTAATCTTTGCAAATATCCATTTTTTTCTTTTGGTCTTTTTTTACAAACCTTTGTGTTTTGTTTTAATCCATGCAAAGCTGGCTCATATTGAAATCGATCCTTGTACTATTAATTTTAGTGAGTAAAATCAAATATTCTACATATTATACGGACCAATTTTAATATGAATAATTTTTGTATGAACTAAACAAAACAACAAGGACCAAAAGAAAAAATTGATATATTTACAAAGACTAAAACAAAACATTTTAAGAGTCTAAAAGCAAAAGTTATATATTTGCATCAACCAAAAACATATTTAAACCTACAAAATATGTCTTATTAAAATTACTTAAATAGTAATTTAAGAATAAAATTGTATGCAATTTGATTAGATATAGGGCCGACCCTAGGTATAGGCTGAGGGTGCAACGGACTAGGGCCCTTGCCCATAGAGGGCCCAAAAAAAAAATTATTGGAGAGGGTGCATGTAGCAAAACTCAGAACATTTGGGGTGCGTATAGCAATCCGTATTAGAAGTGCCAGAATAAAATCCTTTTGCCGGCCAACTTGTAACAAATAGAAAGAAAAAAAAAAGGCCCGAATAAAAAGAAAAAAAGAAGATTGCTTTATAGGCCCCCTCATATCTCTTTAGGCCCCCTAAAGTTACAAAAATACCCTTAATAACATATGCTTTTTTCAATTAGAATTCTTTTTCTAATTCTCTTTGATAATGATTGTTATAATTCTCTAATTGAGTCCGGTGTTGAATTCTAATTGAATTGATTTATGCTTTTTCCAATTGAATCCACTATTGAATTCATTGATTCTCACCATTATTGAATTCTAATTGAATTGATTTTTGTTTTTTTTACAATTTAAGCATGTATTGTACACACGTGAATAATATTAATGAATTGTAGCTTTTTTTCAATTGAAGTATTGTACATCGTACATGTGAATAATGTATATAGTTTGTATTGTATTGAATCGATTCTTGCCTTTTTTTTTTCAATTCAATTTTCAATTTTTGCTTAAAGTGAATTCTTATTAATTAAGTGTTGACATATTTCTTTTTTTAAGGTGCTAAAACTCCATTGTACTTTTAAGGTGCTATTGTTCTCTACTTCACTACTTTTATGGTTTTTTTTGTTTGTATTGGTTTCTATTGAGTATTTGATTCATTTTAAGATGTTGCCTAAAAAATATTTATTTGGTAGTGAGAAGCGGAAAAAAAGAAAAAAAAACACAAAATGAAGAGTTAAATTTTCAATGATGGTCTATATTTATATGTTATAGTTTTATTAGAGTTGATTTCTCTAGAGATAGGTTGGTATCCATACCTATAATTTTACTTAACTTTGTTGGGTTAGGTTCGGCCCCCCAACGTTTTTTGTTTTGTTATTCCTTTTTATTATTAATAACATATAGGATAAGGTGTATTTGACACACGATATTTTGGGGTGCCGGCATAGCTGGGATGTCAATCGCCATAACTAATGTATGTCTCAAGAAAAAAATTTATGATGTAATATAAAAAGCCCTTTTTCATACTATGCATAAGGTCCGTAAAACCCTAGGAACGACTCTGATTAGATACTATATGTTTAGATCAATAGTGAACATCTCATTAAAATAGGATGATATCCAATGAATGACAAATGAGACTTGAAAAAGAATGTACCTTAATTTTTCAGTTGGAGCTAGAAGACTGGAATCCTTGTCATGGTGATAGATGTCATTCACATCCTCTTGTGGTAACTGCAAAATCTGTTTCTGTAAGAAGCTACAATGACATGTGCTAAACCACTTAGCATGTTCCTCTTAGGCTCAAGCATCACATAAAATGGAGTAGCTAGTGGCTATAAACATTAAGATAACAGGAACACCAAATCCTACTGTCCACTCCATGTTATCTTGAACATAGACAACAACACTTAATCCTAAGAGTGTCGACACACGACACTGCGGTGGAAGCACAGTACCAGTTGATATAGCCCTATTTGATTCTTGCATTTTCGTCTCTCTTGCTTAATTGATCAACACCCAAGGCCAAGGAGGACGAGGACGATCTAATGCCTCCAGATCCAATGCACAAGGGAGCAAAAGAAGAATACAACATCAAAAGCTGGAATATTGTAGGGGAGTTGCAGCTGTTTGTATGTTGGTAGCACATTGGTCTTGATAGTGGGATCATAGTTGTTAATCACAGCAGAATCATTCCCATGCAACCCTAACATAGACAAGGGACAAAAATCAATTTTAATGAGAATGTATTGATTTTGAATCTTTTAAATTCTTACTGACATAAAATCCTACATGGTTGTGGACTGTGGAGTATTTTCTTCTGTCTGTTAATTTCGTGTTGTCTTCTCTGAGTTGGGTAACTCTGGTACTCAAACTACTGATTATGTTAGATTATAGCATCTTATATATAATTGTCATTATAAAAAAAAAAATCAAGATCAATCAATTCATGTTTCAAACTTTAAATTTTGAACTTGATTTACAAAGTCAGAACTTGGACCGACATCTTGATCTGACACTACAAATTGGATGATTGTGTCAAATGTATGATTTCCAAATAGTTGAGAATTTAGATCCAAGTCGGACAACTATATTAAATCGAGGCAGTCAAGCCCGATAATGTTGGTATGTAAAGATGGTGCGCAAAGAGACCAACTACACAATACCTCGAAATTTGAAGAGTCCAAATTTTGAGTTTTTGGTATTTCATTTTGTAAAATTCTAATATTTTGAAATAATTTATGGGTCCAGTAACACTTTCTTTTTACTACAGTTTCAGTTTTTAAGATTACAATAGATATCTAAAGTGTTTTAAGACGTCCATGGACGTGAGGGTAGTATTTGAAAAAAATATCTCAAGTCTTTGAATAGAGACAACCTTATCTTACAAATTGGTTTTGTAAAATTGAATTTGAGTCAACATAAAAACTTCTCCCTCCGTTTCAAAATAGATGTTCATTTTGAAGATTAATTTTGTTTCACAATACTTGTCTATTTTAAGTTTCAATGCAACATTAATTATTGTCTTGTCAATAATACCCTTATATATTTATTATAAAGAGAGAAAAAATAGAATGAAATAATAAATAGTTAAGGGTATTATAGAAAACACACATATAATTTCATCAAAAGTAACAAAATTTATTTAGCTTCTTAGTTACAACAATTTCTTCAAAATAGACATGTATTTTAAAACGGAGAGAGTAGAAGGCTAATAACATAACCAAAAGCAATCACGGAATATCGACCGAAATAGGAGTAATCTAGGAAAGCGGCAATGAGGGGAGTGAAATTCGATGCAGCAGACCAAATCAAGAGAAAATTAGTATCTTCAGCAGTCTGCACTCTGCATGTTATACTCTGGAGTTGATGGTTTGTTGTGTTTATTTCACACACTAGAGCTATGTACGTGTGACCCACGAGGAATTGAAATTATATATTTTTTTGGTACAAAGGAATTGATATTGAAATTGAAATTATATATAGAAAAATGTTTTGATTTTGTTGAGAAAATAAATTATAGAAAAATATCGGGGTGCATCATATTTGATGGACCGCATGCATATCTTTATCATGGTTATCATTTTCTTTTTATGAAGGAATCTGCTTTATGGTTATCATTTGAATATTACGTTTATCATTCATGTTAACAATTTTAAAATGACAAGTTTGAGAAAAATTTATAATAAAGTTACTAGTTGCTGTCGAAAAATGCTATGTTCTAATGTTAAGGATGAATTGCTTAGCTTCATTTTTCTCCTGTGTACATCAAAAGTTTGCTTCTAGTGAATTTTTTAACTTGAGAAGGTGTAACATTGACGCTTGCATATTTATTCACCTTAAAGGGGGTATATTGGATTGTGATTTTAAAAAACTATTTTGATAAAAAAAAGTCTTGAAGATTTTAAAAGATTGTGGAGAAATGTATTAAGTTTCAAAAGATTTTGAGGGATTTTAGCTCATAGACTTTTAAAGATTTAAAAGTATTTTATGAGAGTTCATAAGATTTGACATGACTATCAAATTTTAGCAATAATTCAAAATTACAAGAGATGACTAAAGATAATAAAACATCAAAGGTTTGCATGATAAAAAATAAAATCGATACAATTTTTATGGGATTGACTACTAATAATAGTATATTATAAGAATAATTACTTAATAAAATCAAACTTACTCCTTGAAAAAAAAACTTATTGATAATAATAAAATAAACATGTAAGAGCACGAAAAAAATAAACATGAATTCATGAAGAAAATAATGTGATCAACAACAACCAATTCGTGAAGAAAATAAAAACGAGGAGAATAAAAAAAAATTAAAACCTGGAAAAAAAATAAAACAAACATGAAATAAGGATACTCAGAGAGATAAAAGAAAAACTGAAAGAGGTATACACACATTGACGACTGAAGTGGGAGAAGGAGTAAAAAAAGTCTCAAGAAATCTCAACTCTTCGCATGAGATTGTTAGTTTTGAAATTTTTAACTAAAAAGCCTCACAAAATCCATCATATTAAAGAATCCATTGAAATCTATATATTTTTGAATATCAAGAGACAATTTATAAGTTGTAAAAAATCTTGATGGAATATCACCGAATTTGGTTGGACTGTTTAAAAAATCTTAAAAATTTTAATTGAATACCACAATAATTATTTCTAATCTTTTAAAATCTTGATCGAATACCTCAAAAAATTTTATAACTAAAAAGTCTTTTAAAATCTTTCCAAATCTCAATTCAATACACCCACCTAATTGTGGGGTTATTAAATAATTTGTTTTGGTCTGAGAGATGAGTTTAATTTATTTACGAGAGCTAATTAGACTCTTTGCTTCCAAGACATTTTTTACTCTTGATATTAGGATTGGTGAAGGTTATGGTCTAAAAGCAGCAACTGAGTGGTTATGGAGCTTAATATAAATATCAATTTTTTTAACTTATTTTTATTTATAAATGGAAACAAACGGAGTACACCACTACACCCCGTCAAGCATGTTAATTACGTCACGTCAAGCATGTTAATTACGTCACACATTTCTTCTCTCCTTCTCCGACAGCGTAAATAGTTTGAGTTGTATTCTTGACACCGGCACACCTTAAATATATATTCCCTCTGTCCCTTAATATAACCTCCCTTTTGTTTTTTTTTGTTCCTAAATATAACCCCTTTTCAAATTACAACACACATTAATTATTTTTTTTCATAGATACCCTTATTTAATACTACTACTAATTATAAAAGTACAATAAATTGACTTTTCACTTTATCTCTTTAATGAGGTTAATTTTGTAAAATTGTACTATAAAACAGACACATTAACTACA
>Ga0099826_10002215_pt1 | contig 12401 bp, 10 predicted proteins | sample Mtrugardesep15_FD_76830 | JGI IMG/M metagenome (GOLD analysis project Ga0099826, IMG submission 76830) | Root nodule microbial communities of legume samples collected from California, USA - M. trunc garden sep15 | ecosystem: Host-associated > Plants > Roots > Nodule | place: USA: California...
AATTTCAACATTTTCAGCTTCTCTTTCAAAACATGGCCTCCCCATCCTTGGCACTGAAAAGAACCCCATTTTTCACAAACAAAGTCACTATACCCTGGAAATTCAGACCAACATTTGAGCATCCGAAGCGGTCGGGGTCCCTAGTTAGCTTCCTCATTTAACAACATCAACGGCACGTGATCTGAAAGCCCTCAATGAAAAGCAACCTGAAGAGAATTTGACCATGTCTCATTCCATTTATCAGACAACAAAAAGCGATCCAGCCTACTCATAGAAACCCCATCTCCTTTGTACCACGTAAACAGTCACCCACAAAATTAATCTACAAAATTGCCAAATCCTTCCGAACCTGGCATTTGAATGCATGTTCTGAAAATCAATGAAAAAAGAAAAAATGATGCAAATTTATAGTTTTAATGGCTAATGAGGCTGACCTTGTGTTTGAATTCCATGAAAACCTTAATCATCGTGTTAACATCATAACCATCAACCTTAATGCAAATGAATCCATGAAAACCTGTTTTAATAAAATATAATCAATAAAACCTGTTTCAATAGAATGCAAATGAATCCATGAAAACCTGTTTCAATAAAATATAATCAGCGAGCTTTTATCTAGCACTACACACATAGAAACATATCCTAACTTGTAATCTTACAATGCAGTTGAGGCAAATAATCAATCCAAAACTCTAGAAAAATAAATAATCATGAGAAAGTATGATTTAAAGGATGTGCAAGTATGAGTTAAACTAAGAGCAATTGACACTTCAACTTCAAAGTCCCTTTTAAGAATTCAGATAATCCGGAGTTGCTTCTGATGAAAGTTTTTTTTTTAAGACATTAAAATGGATTATATTATCACCGACGACTAGGCATGGCAATGGGGCGGGGTGGTGACGGGTTTTACCTTCCCCGTCCTCATACCTGATTCTCATATACTTACTCGTTACTCTACCTATACCCAACGGGGATGAGAAATTGAATCTCATCCCCGTCCCCGACGGGTTTGGGTATCCCCGTCCCCGCACTTAACAATTTTTTTAAAATAAAAATATACGTTTTTTTGCAACCCTAAGAATAATGTTGTAATATATTATCCTACAATATGTTCACTTTAACATTTGTTAGACCGAATGATTTAGTTGCTCCTTTAAGTATCAAGGGTAGTTTTTATGACATGACAATTATCAAACAAAATAACATGGCATATCAACATAAAGTAATTTTATTTTCTACATTCAGGACGGGTTTGGGTATTGGTTTGGGGTGGGTACCTATATACCCGTTACCCGTCCCATACCCGTGTTTTGAAATCGGGGAAAACCCAAACCCAATCAAAACGGGGAAAACCCGTCAAATCGGGTTTGGTTCGGGCGGATAACCGTGGGTATGGGTTTTGTTGCCATGCCTACCAGTGACGAAACCACTTCAGTACAAGTTGTACGAAAGGGCCACCCCAAAAAGAGTACACTAAAACAATATTTACAAAACTACAGTCAGTCGATACCCAGACATAACATGAAAACCTGTTTCAATAAAATATTTACAAAGCTAAGGACCTTTAGAATTACCTTTAACCCATCTTGGCCTTTTAGGACGTAGTGCGGCGGCTAACCAAGTGTTTTCTTCGTATTAGTTGACATGCGATAGTACGCCCAAACGAGACTCTTATACGAATGACGTTGGACCAGGTGTTGTCCCGTAACCCGATCACATTCGGAGGGAGTTGTAGACTTTGGGAACTTGGTAGAACCCGTAATATAGGTACAAATGAAACCATAGTCCTTACCAAATGACGTTGTTTACCCTTGACTCCAACATTATGGACTTAAACCTCACCATGTTTTCACCGTTTGTGTAGCATAATCATGCATACATGTATTCATTCATAAACAAACTTTTTTCTCATTAAATATCGAAGGCCTTAGATAAGGTTTTTTTTTTCAAACATCAGAGGTATGAACCTTGTAAAGAGGAACATCAAGAAATACATCTTCAAAAGTCTTAACTAGACCTTAGCTTTTGTTGGGATCTTTTTCCTTGACTTTGCGTTTGTTCTTATAAAAGGGAACTGTTTAGTTAAATCATCAAATCAAACAATGTTCGTTACGATGTTTATAATTACTTTGATAAATCCTTCGATAACATAAAAATTGTCCATTTTCGCATAAGCATCATACATGATTTTGCATCCATAGTTTCAAGTCCAAGTCTCACACTGTGTCTTTTCAATAAAAGATCATTCGGTCTTAGTCAAAAGTGGTCATACATCCTCATTCAAAGTTAGCTCGCACTTACAACACTCGTGCAAACACAAAAAAAACGAAAATGGATAAGTTCGAGCAAGAGATCCAACCCTCCGAGCGGAAGTCAAGAAACTTGGTATCTTTACTGGCAGTTGCACAGAATCAGCCACAAGTCCAACAAAGGACCCAACAACAATGTCAGCCACTGTGCATACACTAGCCTCGACAACAGGCTCCTCAACATTTCAATCCACCGTCGAATCATGGGGCATAATCTATCAATATGGTGCAAGATAATCCCAAGGAGGTGGTACCTAGTGTTTTGACACATGGAATGATTAACCTCGATTGAGTCGCTGCTAATTTTCCTTCTACTACTCATTTGTTCAAATAATATGTTTGTGTGTTGCTTTCTGTTTTTCAAAAAAATCCTTTCATCCCGCCCGAGATGAATGTGAACTTGTGTAGGGATTTTTACTTTATACATATACATCATTAATGAAAAACTCGTTTTGATCCCGACTTTGTTTTTATTTTGTGCTTTTTTCTGGAAAATTGGTAATACTAAGAACCTTAAATGAATAATCTTTTCCAAATGTCCGCATATCATCATTCACTTTCTAAAATTAAACATATATGTAGATTAAGCATTGATAAAACCCGTTGAACACATTAACCCTATACTCTCTCCCAACTTTGAGTTTCCTGGTATCCGAGATTGAAGAAGAGGAGGATGACAAGTTTCTCAATGAGATCTCTTGTCTAATGGAGCATCTTAGCCGTCGAAGCTGCAATACAAATGTTAAAATGATTGTCAAGAAGATGGTATTCACTTACCAAAGCTGGCTTGGGATGCTACTGTTCCCCTTGAACGACTATCAGACTTCAAGTGCACACTTCAACAGGGGCAACCCCCCTCCTTCCCTCAGTATACAACATGAAGGTCATGCTTCCCGTGGAGCTTAAAGTCACGTCAATATGAGTTCTGCTGAAATCCCAGCTTGTTTGAACTTAAAATGCATGACGACCTTGTACAACTACATCAAAAGAGATTGAAACAAACTTCCAACAAGAAGGTTTGTCCCGTGAAATCCAAGAATGAGACTTTGTGCCCAAAAAGGTACTACCTTTCCAACCAAACTCTAGGGGAAAATGGTCGCCTAACTATGAAGGCTCGTGTGCAATGTCTTTTACAACTATGGACTGTGACAAGCTCACACGTCCTATGGCCGGTGCAGTCAAGAAATATTTTGTCAAAAAAAATAAAAGCTCGATAAGTCGCAAACCTGAAAAGGCGGCTTAGACAAAAATGAGCGTCTCGGTATACTGAAAACCCGAAAGGGCAGTCCAGGCAAAAATTAGAGACATGAACAAAAAATGATTATCCTGATAGGTTGAAAACTCGAAAGAGCGACCTATGCAAAAGTTCAAGATTATGACAAAGAAATTGCAATGAGTCAGACATGATCCACTTGGGGCATACCTGCTATCAAAGAACCTCCGATTTGAAGCATCTAAGAATCAAAGACTCGGAACATGAGCAATTCAAGGTTGTTAGGGAGAATAGCGGTTATTGTGTTTAATGTACCCTTCCCATTATATTTACCATTTTCTAAAAAAATTCAAAGGTCCGTGGAGCCATGCCATTGGCAGGTCACCATTCAATTCATCAAATTTGAGCATGTGCCCATTTATTTTGAACTCTCATTTATTCTATTTGCAAAGTTTCTTCTATTTTTTATGACAATATTTGAAGAAAAAAAATTCAAAATACAAAACGTTTTTACATCTTTTGAAAAGTGTGAACAACAAACACACTCTCTTTGAACTCGTGAGTAGATGAAGCGTACATAAGCATCCGCCTCGAGAACGGTTACACTCCATAATAGAAACATGGCTAAGCACTATGGAAAGGACCTCTGCTTTGAGCAAGATGCAGTCATAATCCAGAAATAAAAAAATATACAAAAAAAGAGCTCGCTAAGCTGAAAACCTGAAAAAACGGCTTAGGCAATAGAGCGGTCCAGGCAAAAGGTAGGGATTTTCAAAAGGGCGGTCCAGGCAAAAATTAGGGACATAAAAAATGAATACACTCCCGGTGGACTGAAAACCCGATAGAGCGGTCCATGCAAAAGTTAGGGATTTTCAAGGAAAAAAACAAAAAAACATGACTACTGAAAAAGTCGAAGCAAACGGGTAGCGTCTACTTTTTTCATCCGAGGCTAAATTAGAGTCAGCTAATCCCCTGACTCTACTCTGGGCCGAGGCTAAAATTTCCAACAAATAAAAGGTCAACAAAAAATGTAGAGTAAGCTCAACCGACGCTAATAAATTCATTTAGTCGGACGAACCGATGCTTTAGTCAATGATCAAAAGTCAACTAAATATTCTAGAGTCGGTCTGGCCGACGCTACTACCAAAAATAAATTAAAAAAAAATTATTTTTATATATAGTCATAAATAAAAAAAATAAAAATAAAAATCATAAGCACAGTAGAAATTCTTTGATGGCATCATTCCAAGTGCCAACATTTCTAACTCATTTGGTAGTAGAGATTATGCCTATTGAACACATGGTAAGTTCCACATACTTGTCAACGACACCAAATATATCCAACTTCACATATAAAACACAAGACATTGTTACTTAAGCTAAGCCAAATCATATGAAATGACATGAACAAGCTGAAACATGACCGTCTATTTTGTAGATAAGGACACTACTACAAAGAAAACTTCTATGTGGGAAGCATGCTTAGGTCGGACGCTCGTACCCTATATTCTCAATCATAGAAAGCAAGTAGCAAAATCTTGTTCTCGCATAAGTTACGAGAACAACAATTCACAAATTTGACGAGAAAACAAGTAGTAGAGAAAGAACTTACAGGAAGAACAACGATTGTTTTTCCGTTGAAGAGACTACAAAGGCAAGAAGCAAAGAGGCCAATGGAATCTTCCGAAGCTTTGTATCCCATGAATTAGTGCAAAAACAATCCTTGTAATCAAATTAACATGAATAAGACAGTAAATAGAAATACATTTAAAGAAATAATTATTATTCTTATAATCAATCTTCAGAAGCTGATGTGTATCTCAATCGCTCTATTTATACGTGCAAATTCTATGATGAGTACACCACATTCTAATTTCTTTCTACCAAGAAGTATTTGGATTAAAAAAAAAAACCATTTTTAAATAGAAACTTAGTTTATTAATAAGTTCAGTAGTCTATCGTGTCATGTGAAGTAGTTGCAATTGAACTTATTGTAGATATTTTTTTTAGTTGCAATTGAGCTTGATGCTTAGAGGATAAGGAATTATGTATGTATTGAATTGAATTATATTCATGTGTAGCAGCAACCTCATAATCACGTGAATCTTGTAGCACATTTATAACTCTTTAATATGTATCCTTTAAGCATCAAGCCAAAGCTGTGGAGATGTTATCTACAATGCCTTATAATAAGGCCTGCGTATTACCAAGTATTTAGCCATACTAAGGCCTCCGTATTATCAAGTATTTGGCCATACTCGCAGAAGCTTTATCCGAAGAGGGTAAGCATAGAATTAACAACACAAGCACTTGAGACATACACGTGGAAGCTTTTCATGACCGCTAACACAAAAGCACTTGAGACATACTCTTAAGATTGTAGGAAATATTAGATATAGAATCATTATAAATAATAAATCAAACATAAATATAAACACAATTAAACATGACTCTTCATCAAATTAAATAGAGAATAGAAACTTATCGATATTATTGACTGAGGCGTGCAAAATGCAATAAGCTTAAGAGTATTTTGCCACCCCGGATTAGTCACCCGATGCGGTAGGTCTCAAAGCTAATACCCTCCAGGATATAACAATCACTTCTTGCTAACACCGCACGTGAATTAGCAAGGTCTCAGGAACAACTTATTTGAATTGCTCAAGGGAACTTAATGTTTTATAATTAAAGATGGTAGTGAAATAAGAGAAGAAAGAAGCCATGGGTTTGTTTATTCTTTTTTTCCCCTATGCTCTCACCAACCCACGCATGTATGCTCCATATACATGTACAAAAATTAATTAGTTCCTATTTAGTGGAATATTGAAACCCGAAAATTAGGGAATAACTAAGAGAGTAAAACTTCTTTAGTCAAACTTGGAAACGGTAATTAACTGAAAAATAGGAATAGAAAAAACGTGCCAACAGTACTTGGTCAAAAGAAACCAATTAATTATAATAATTAACAAAATAATAATGACTTTAAAATAAATTAATTAAACAAAATTCCTACATTGAAAATATCTATCATTAGTGATTCTCAAATATAAGTATTGGCTTGGGACCTGGGAGTGTGCTCCTCCTCAAGGTCTCGATTCTCTCTGGTATCAATTTGAAGGGGTTAGTTTAGCTTTTTCAAAAAAGAAAGTAACAACCTTTCACTTCCATTGTATACATAAAAGAGTATAGTTTCAAAAATGTCTTAAGAAACAATCTGTGTTCACAAAAAATAAAAAACTAAACAACTTGTGAAATTTTCAATAGATAATATAAATTAAATAGTAGAAACAAACACATAAAATCATAGATCAAGATTCAATTCTCTGTAATTAAGTTTCATTCACAACAGCAATATATTTTAAGAGAATAACACTAAATTTCAACAAAAACATGAAAGTGAAAGTTATGAATAACTAAAATAGTAACTGAAAAAAGAAATAACTACACAAATCCGAAAAGAAAAAAATAATTAAACTCTCAAATTTAAATACAATTGTAAACAAATTTTAGAAGAAAAAATAGCTTGAAGTCAGACAACTTAGCTCCTTTAGTATAGTAACCTTTTGCCTAGTTATTTATGGAACCGGCCTGTCCAAGATTGAAGTTATCCGGCCAGAAAACTTGACCATACGGATCAGACCTGACGCCGTACTTATCTTTTGAGAAGAGTGTGAATCAGTAGAGTTTTGAAGAGAGGTGATCTTTGCCATCGATCATCACCATATGAAGATTGAAACCGAAAACTGAAAAGAATTGGGATTCAATTGATGAATGCGAAGAGATAAATGAACATAAATTATTGATTGAGATACCTACATCTTCAATTGTCTTTTACATAAACCCTGAAGCCACAATTATAAATGATTGCATTACCTGAGTGAAACACACTATATATTTGCCTTAAACATTGGTTAAAATATAATAAAATTTAAGTCTACAAAAAAGTGTTGATGTCTAATCTAACTAAATCCAAGTTATATCAATTTCCCCTAGAACTACTAGCTACTGTGTCTGAAAGCTAACCTACAAGAACAGAGCGAAGGTAAAAACAAATTAAACAAAGAGGGTACAAAGTAAAATATAAAATAAAAACCAATGTGAAAGGAAAATTAATTTCAAAAGTCACAAGAAACTCCAAAAAAAGTATTCAAAATTAATTTCAAAATAAATAGATAAAATTGAGTCCAAGAGATTTAACAAGATTTAACAAATGAACCGAAAGTGAAAGGAAAATCAACGATTAGACATAACAGAAAAAGGGAATTTATGCTAGACAATTAAAAAACCCTAAATACCAATACCCCTTTGTCATAAACCATAAATTTATAACAATAGTTACCTAATCAGAGTATGGTAGTGGAACCTTGAGGATGTCGATGGAGAAGAATGGTTAGCATAAATTCAAAATATTCATATAAATAAGCTATAAAAATGATTATTACGATTGATAGCTTAGGAATTACCTTTCAATTATTTCATATTACATTAAAAAATTCATATTAAAAAATAAATTACCTTTCTTAAGACCAGGACAAACACCAAATTCAAAATATTCACACTTTCTTCATCCCTATGAATCTACACAAACAAAAAACACAAACCCTAAATTCACATTTCCAAAATTCAAATAAAACTAAAAAATATAACAAATAAAAAAGAATGTAACCTTTATGGGTAGAACAGTTCCACTTTCAAGCAAATGAGGGGAGCTTCGATGGAACAAAAGAACATAAAGAAGATAAGAACAGAGCTTCGATGGAAAAAAATGTAACCTTTATGGGTAGACAGTTCCTTCCGCACGAATCTGAAGCGGTGAGATAAAAAAAGAACAAAAGAACGGAGCTTCGATGGAGTTCAGCACTGCCCTAATCTACATCTTCTCGACGGTGAGAAGATGCTTCCTTGAAGTGGATGGAGCTTCGGGGGATTTTTCGAGAAGGTCCTGGAAGAAAACGACGGCAGGGATTCAACCTTGTGAGGGAGGAGAGTGGATGGTGGCACATGAAAGGTTGTCGGCGGTTGGAGGATTGGAGAGTGGATGCTTGGATTCATTTTGGAAACGCGATCTTGACTTAAGAACATTTGTGTTCTGTCACACAGGATATACTATTATTAATTTGCATTTTCACTTTCATAAATAGAACTATGTTCGAAACACATCAAAAATAAAAGCCTGATGCATTGTTTGCTGAAGTGCCAAAACTTGTATGCAAAAGGACATGGGTTTGATCCTTGCCTATCGACTTTTTTAAACAAGTTAAAAAAAGACACAATTAATTAGAGTTGGACAGGCTGAAGTTAACTAAATGAAAACTGGGTAAAAAAAGTAGCGTCACCTTATAGAAAATTTGGTGTCGGACTAGCCGAGGCTAATGTTTTCACCTTAAAAAATGAACATTGAATTTAACGTGAGCTAAGCCGACACAAAATCGAGGCTAATAGCGTCGGTGTCAGGGGCCGACGCTATAATTCAACTCTAAAATCCAATATTCTTGTAGTGTATGTACAACATCAATTCAAACATGGTTGCATTAGTCACCCCAAATTTCGGTCGGCTGCACCCTTCCGTTTCAGTTCTTACTTATCATGTTTCAGGTGGTCAGTCCTAAACAATGAACAACTTGAGTTTACCTTTTATCATATTTCGAGTGGTCAGTCCTAAACAATGACCGGCTTGAGTTTATCTTTTATCATGTTTCAAGTGGGCAGTCCAAAACAATGGACAACTTGAGTTTACCTTTTTATCATGTTTCAAGTGGTCAATCCTAAACAATGGACAACTTGAGTTTACCTTTTATCATGTTTCGAGTGGTCAGTTCTAACCAACAGACAACTTACACCTACCCTTCATTTTCTCCCAAGTGTCATCTCCAGTGAGTCTGGTCAAGAGATGTCACTAATAAATCATCTCAAGTGGCAAGTCCTAACAAACGGACATCTTGCATTTACCTTTTTGCCTCATGTCAAGTAGCAAGTTCCAACCAGCGAATAGCTTGCAAATACATATTCAATTTTCTCAAAAACTGTCGTCCCCAATGTGTCTGGTCAAAGGACATTTCATTCATTTGTCTTCATACAACTATCTTACAGATAGTAGACGATGTCTTCTTTCATCTTACCTTCATACAGCTATCATACGGGTAGTAGGTAATACATGTCATCTGTCTTCATACAACTATCTTACAAATAGTAGACGATGACTTCTTTCATCTTACCTTTATACGGCTATCATACGGGTAGTAGTTAATCTATGTCATTTGTATTCATACGACTATCTTATAGATAGTAGACGATGTCTTTTTCATCTTAACTTCATACAAGTATCAAACGGGTAGTAGGTAATACATGTCATTTGATACAACTATCTCACGGGTAGCAGACAATGCCTTCTTTCATCTTACCTTCATACAACTATCAATCTCGATAGTAGGTAATCCACACTTTTGTCTTCATACAACTATCTTACGGGTAGTAGACAAAGTCTTCTTTCATCTTACCTTTATACAGCTATCGGTCCCGATGGTAGGTAATACATGTCATTTGTCTTCATACAACTATCATACAGATGGTAAACAATCATTTTCTCCAGTGAAACTACTTCCCCCTAGCGGAGTCAAATCCCTTTCTTCAACGATTTTTGGTATCCTGTTGTTGTTTCTCGTTCTAGTCAAATCATCTTTGTCGTCCTGCATTCATACTTGCATCACGAGCATTTCATAGCATCTCAGGTAAAAAATGGTGTACTCTATATTTAAGTCTCTTCGGCCCGCCAACTCAAAAATTCCATCTTCAAATCTCCGGACGAAGAAACTTAAATAGGGGCATATGTCATACCCCAAATTTTTACCTAAGATATCACTGACACGTGTCCTTTAATTCTGAATAGTCTGACTTTTCGGTAAAAATTCGGTAGAGAGGTATTTTAAAATACCTCACTATTTTGGTTCCGAATCGGACCCTCTTCTCTCTTTTTATATTTTTATTTTTATTTTAATTTTAAATTCCATCTTTTATTAACTTTAATTTTGTTTTTTTTAATCTTTATTTTTCATATTTTTATTTTAATCTTATATTTTTTTAATATTAGTCTTTATTTTTTTAATATTAGTCTTTATCTTCTTTTTTACTATTTTTATTTTTTATTTATATTTTTAGTCCAAATCCAAATCCAGACCATATTTTGTTTTATTCCATCTCAATCCAAATGCAAGCTGTAAACCCAGAACAACACGTCTCATCAATCCAAACCACCATTTTTTTCTGCTCTTTTAACAAACCCTACAATAAAAACCTGTCACTATAAAACCAAAAGCCTGCAATCGAAATTAGGGAGCCAACTTCCAGCCGAAATTCACCAACAAGCTACAACATTACACAGCCAGAGCCAATTCACGTACAACACATTCAAAACCTGCAAAACAACAGTTCCAGTAACACAACATCCCAAATACCATCGAAACTCAATCATCAACAAAACATAAACAAAACAAAAAAAAACATTCCAATTACGACCCATCAGATCAATCCATACACAAATTCATTAACCTCAAACCTCCATAAAAATCTGAACCTCAAAACATACCACTGTCAGCATAATACCAATCCAAAACTCCACAAATATACCCAACACAACCGACCACAAACAAGCACAACCGACCACAAACAAACGTCATCTCACACAAAACCTACTCTTCAAATCAATCCTCACACAAGAAAATCAAAACCGAAGCGCCATCTAATCCAGTCTCATAAATCCAATCGGATCCGTGACAAAAAATCAAAAGGTAGAAAAGACTTCTCTTTTCCAGATCTATAGCTTATCCATTTGTTTTTGTTGTTTTCAGGTGAAGAAAGATATAGAGGAGAAGAAGGGAAAAAGAAAGCCGAAAAAAATAAAAAATATAGGGTTCCGGCGTGGTGCGCCGCCCCCTCAACCTTCGTCTGAAACTGGTGATTACGGTGGCCTTTAGAAGGGTCACCGGAAGGTTATAAAAAAGAATAGCAGATGAGAGAGTTAGAGTGAGAGAAGAGAGAAGATTTTAAGAGAAGAAAGAAAATGGGCAAAGAAAAATGAATAAAAACCGTCTTGCACTCATTTATACCCATCACTGAACCGGTCCGGTTCGTTTGAACTAAACTGGTCCAGACCGAACCTGCAGAGCCTTGTAGCGCCTCCTTCCTTTTCAAGCCCATTTCCAGTTTTTCTTTACTTGTACTCCCCTTTATTATTGTTAATACCCGTTGGTTGTAATTTTATTTTTCATGCATTTTTTGCTTTTAGCATTTTATTTTCTCATGCATTTTTATTAGTTTAGGTATATTATTCTGCACTTTATTATCATTCATGCATATTTATTTTTTCATCATTTATTTTATTTCTTGTTTTACTTTTGGAAATACATGTGTTAAATGAATGTTTGAAGACTTCGCGCTTAAATTGTAATCATTTGACACTTTTGTAAATTGCCCATTAGTTGGCTTTAATCTATTAATGCCATTTTTATTTCTTTTCGAATCAATCTAGAGTTATTTTAACTTCTTGTAGTAATGGTTTATATTTCTTCAAATATTTTCCATTTATGCGTATGATTCGATTGTCATCATTTAATTCTTTGATTTCATATGCATTATTCGAAAAGACTCTTAGGATTTTCCATGGTCCTTCCCAACCAGGTGCCCATTTACCTAAGGCTTTGTTTCTTTTATCCATAGGCAAGATAACTTTCCAAATCAAGTCATCTATGTAACGCCCTCTTTAATTATTTAATTATTTTATTAGATGATATGGTATATGTTTATATATTATATGATTTTGATGATTTTGTGACGTATTTGTGACGTGTGACGTGTTATTATTTTATTGTTTAATAAAATAATAT
>Ga0099826_10002216_pt1 | contig 12397 bp, 8 predicted proteins | sample Mtrugardesep15_FD_76830 | JGI IMG/M metagenome (GOLD analysis project Ga0099826, IMG submission 76830) | Root nodule microbial communities of legume samples collected from California, USA - M. trunc garden sep15 | ecosystem: Host-associated > Plants > Roots > Nodule | place: USA: California...
CACACGCACACAGACAGAAACACTAAACTAGGTTTTCATTTATAACGTTAACTTCATCACTTCTCATTTCTTTTCTTTGCGCCACCATCCATCAGCCGCTCTATACCATCTCACTCCTCAGTCAGGTACTCTCTCTTCCAATACATGCACGCACGTTCATTTTCCTCTCTTCAATGTAATCATCTTAACTTACCTCAATTCACATCACATTGGAATGCTGCACTCATATATCTTAATCTTTCTTAATTTTTTCTTCTTCATGCTGTTGTTAGCTAAATTTTGCCTGGTTTTTATATAATTGAGCTTGTTTTAAAGTTTATTTACTTGTCTGTGTGAAGAATTCAATTATTATTTTTTATCAAAGTTGAGCTTTTGATTATGTTGATAGATTGATTTTATTCACTGATCTATCAAAATTCAGTTGATAAAATGTTATATTAAATTTAATTAATTGTTGTATCTTAATAAATTATAAGATATATTTAGAACCAACTTTGATTGACTTTGCAATGTACTGGAGATTAGAGTGGGTTTGCCAATCTATTTCACAATTCAGTTTTTGCCTTTTTAATTTGTTAATCTCTTCTGCTTTTGCAATGGTACTTTATTAGTTTTGTCAGATAAAAATGTTTAATATTCAATTCTGGACAGGTATATGATGCCTATGAAATGTTTAATTTTCATACATATGCTTGTGCTGTGTGTGTAGAATTTTCGATTTATTGTTTTAAGAATTTTATATATAAAAAGCTGATTTTTAATTTGTTGAATTTATTTATGCGTTTCGATTTTGAACAGGTAAACTAAAAGGGGGCCAAAGTTTGCGTTAATTAAGGAGAAGGCGGAAGAGAAAGGTTTGAGAGACATGGCTAGTCCCGTCGTTAAGGTGGAGTCTGTTCTTGAGGAACAAATTGGCAGTACAAGTTCTAAAGTATTTGAAGACACAGAGGTTGATATTACGAGTTGGACGAACAAGGGCGATGCTGGATGTACCAAAAACGAGGACCCTGATGCAACTGAATATTCGAGTTCCTTTGCTGATACAGACTCTGATGCTGAAAATAGTTCAAGATCGAGTGATGCTGAAGTGGATTCAGAGTTCTTTGGTGAGAATGGCGCAGCAAGCCCTCATGATACTTTCGGTCCTGAGTTCCGAACAAGGTGATTTTTATTCCAAATATGCAAATCTTAAGTTATCTTGCTTGGACATTTCTTAGCGATCAATATATGAAAAAGGACCCAGGTCTTATGAAAATGTTGAGAAGTGATTGAAGTTATTAAATAAACCATATGCAGTCAAGTAAAAGTCCTTAGATAAGAGTCCCCAGTCAAAGGTCAATGTGTTAAGATTTAATTTTTCAGCTAGTTGAAAAGTGAGTAAAGTTCCTCAGAAAACAGTGTTTTGCATTCAAATATTTCAATATTTACAGACTATTTCAATAATGATTCTTATTAGAAGTTAAGACGTGTGGAATTTAAAAGACGATCTCCAGCTGTATATGGTATGCGAAATCTTGGTCTGATGCTTCAGTGAGAAATTAGGTTATGTCTATGCAAATCCTTAGATATTGCATTCTTTGGTTTAGACCATTAAACCAGCCAACTGTTCATCACCCATAGTTTTTGTTCCAACTCTTGCTGTAATAGTTTTGTCTCTGCATCTAGTAAAGATTGCTGTTGGATAATCTACCATCACTCTTTGTGTGTTCATTCATTATTTGTGTCCTTTTTAGAGTCGATTAATTTGAGTTTCCTTGTGCTAATCGTCAATTGATGGTGGTATACGACTATATCTAGTTAGATTGTGTTTTATGGTGAAGCTAAATTCTTGGATGTTGTATGTTTGTTTCAATATGATTGTTATCACTAGAGTTATTTATTTATATTTTTGATATATGGATTTCCTGTATTAACGTAGGAAGAGGAAGTTGACAGATCATTGGAGGAACTTCATACGGCCTCTGATGTGGCGTCTAAAATGGACTGAAATAAGACTCAAGCAAATTAAGTCACAAGAATTAAAGTACACTAGAGAACTTGAAGCGTATGACAAGGTAAAGCATACGGCGGCACCTGATCATTTTACCTTAAAAGAGTCTGGTTCGAAATCCTTGCCATTTTCAAGTCACCAATACAGAAGTAAGGCGAAAATGAGAAGACGAAGAAAGAAAGTTGAGGACACAACGGACATAGCATCATATGCAGCACATCACTATCTTTTTTCCTATCTCGGTATGAACTTTTTTTGCAATTTTTTTATCTTTATAACATTTTTAACTGCTTGCACCCAATTCAGAGAAGTATGTGATTTATTTTCCTTTGCTTACTGTAGAGAATAAGAAGTCTGATGCTGATGGCTCTTTGGATGATGATTTTGACAATCCGGGTGAGTATCCTTGCTGCTATTGATATGCTTTGTAGATGATACTTAGTATCCTTGCTGCTAATGATATGCTAAGTCACCACTCACTAGTGCCATTAAAATCTCTTGCATTTTCTTTTGTTAAGAGAAAATGAGGAGGAAGAAAACTGTTTTATTCAACTGCATTATGTTTCTGGTTTGTGTGTGGCGGCTTATCTTTCACTTTATTGACCTTTGGCAGTAGTGATCTCCCTTTAATTTTGCCTCGTAATCACATTTTGATACATATTTGATTCATTAGCCATGACAGTTTTTTTATATTCTCTTTTGGTGTAGTGATCACAGAGCCACATGTCGATTCGACAGAAAAAACTGAAGATCAACCTCTGCTCAAATGCACCGATACTGATGTTTCCTTTGAGCTGCTCCTTCAGAACATTGAAAATCTACAATCTAGGGTCCGCACGCTGAAAAGTGGCATCAGTGAAATCACGTCCAGAAATGTTTCAAGGTTTTCTTCATCAGAGAATTTTAGCCTTATTCTTCATGGTGATGTGCAGGCTAGCTCTGCTCAAAGTCCTACGAATTCTGCTGGGAACGGATACACTGCATCTGTTGGAGTTGGAGGTATATATAATTCATCTCAGCATGCAGCTGATGAGTTTGAATTTGCAGACTTTGTCTTTCCTGACAGCTGTGTTTCAAGTTTTGGAGAAGCTACTAGTATTCCTGATATAATTGAGAGCACTGTTGGCTTGTTGGCTGCTGCTGATGTCACCCTCCAATCGGCCTTGGTTGCCGACTCTGGTGAACATGTGAGTTCTCTAAAAGTTAGTTCATCATATAATTTTTATCAATTCCCGAACAGTTTATGACTAGAACTAGAAAAGTGTTTTATGCCGCCAAATATGATTTATTTTGATTCCATATTGATAGGTATTTGTTATGTTCCTTTTTAATTGTCGCTTTTGTAGAAAAATCATGTTCTATTTACTTGTCGTTTTCAAAGTTCAATGGAACATTATCTATTGTTTTGTCAATAATAACCCTTCACTTCACTATTTATTGCAAAGAGAAAAGGTGAAATGAGATAAATAATTAAGGGTATTATAGAAAAAATACAAATTGTTTCATCAAAAGTAACAAAATTGATTAGATTTCTTGGTTTATGTAAATAACCTTAAAACAACAACTAAAAAGGGACTGAGAGTATAATGAAAACAAACCTTCTTACAACTGGTGGTGATTGTACTTATCTAACTACGCCTTTGATATCGATGATGCACAGATGGTAGAAAATGTTCTGATGCATGAACTTCAGGAGGTGAAAATGGAAGTGGAAGCTCACAATCCCACCCAGAAGCTTCAGGAGGTGAAAAGGGAAGTGGAAGAAGGTTCGCATTCCGTTTCTATTCTCATGTCAGATAATGTAGCAACAACGACTTGCACGTCTCAAGAGCAATCAGCTCTCAAGACCTGCGTGAATAAAAGAAAGCGTGGGGAGCGCAAAGCTGGTTCAGGTGGTTGGAACATGAAGTCCCATGGGGAACCTGATAATCAGTGAATAAAACTTCACAGTCTGCTGTGATAACCAGTTCACAATCTGTTGTGACTGTAAACATTTCTTTCTCATTTTTCTTATTCCCCAAGTTGACATTTATTTAAACTTCTTTAAGTCACAGCGAATAGTATTACAGTGTCGTTTCCCGGGGAAGAGGAACTATACTTTCATTTATTTTTTTTAATAAATAAAATAAACTTTTCGACCCTATGTCTTCATTTTCAATTGATCAGTATACCGTTTTTTTAGCTTAGTACTGATACGTTGATTCCTCTTGTAACATGCAAGAGATGTTCTGAAAGCTTTTCTTGTTAATATTCTTGTTCCTTTGGTGCCTTGTACGAAACAAGTTTTTTGACATCTGCCTCTTTTTAATTGGATTAAATGCAACATTGGCGGCGCAACTATAGGGTGTTCTTCTGGTCATGCTTGTAGAAGCTATTTTCATGATTGTAATCTGAGCTTTTTGGGTTGTTATTCACCATTATAAAAAGGTTGGTTTCCGCTTTGGTTGGAGATGATTCGCAATTGATGACATTGTCTTTTAAGCCTCCAAACATTGTTCCTTGGAAACTAAGGAACAAGTGGTTAAATTGTTTGGATGTCACTAAGAGATCACCTTTCGTGATTTCACATATTTTTCGTGAAGGAAATCATTGTGTTAATAGGTTTGCAACTCTTGGTTTTTAGATTGATAGTGTGTAATGGTGAAATTTCATTCCTTCTAACATCATGTCTTTCTTAAGAATAAGCCCTCCCATTATGAGTTTAGATTTTGTTAGCATTAAGATATGTTGCTTTTGTTGTTTTGCATTGTACTTTTGTTTTTCACCATGATTTTTTTTACAGGGTTTTCTGATAAGATTTTTAATGAGGCGGTTGTTGTATATCTCTTGAAATTTTTTTGGGTATTAAACTAGTTCTCCCAATTGTTTGTTTCATCATTTTCTTTTGTTTTAATAAATTTATTAGAATGTTGCAAATGATATTTGGTAGTTTTGGATTGTCAATATAGTTGGATGTCAGTTGTCATGTGATGCATTGGCACCTTAAATTTTTCTTTAAAAAACTATAAATATGACCTATGATGTTTTTTTTAACAAGCATATGAATTTGATGTTATTTAATTTATATAGTCGACCATCTAGTAGGATAAAATATGGTTTCGTACACAAATGGGGACTAGTGTGAAAACTGGGTGTTTCTTTTTTCTTTTTTTGTTGACAATTTTGTGATGATTATAACCAATAAGGCATGCAAGACATCGCAGTAGAGAGGATGACCCTAATTAGATTAGCACCAAAATCCTATCCTAATCTTAATCTAAAAAAAGATAATAGTTTGGATTGGTCTTAAGGTTTTAAAATGTTTACTTATCCTTCACGGAAGTGAGGCTAATTACAGGTTTGGTGAAGATTGCGAATGAGTGAGAATAAGAGAAAACATTGCACGTGAATATGCTATCATGATATCTTTCATATACAAATGCTAGCCAACTAATCCATTTGATTTTAATTTTGCATGACTAAATGAACCTTCAAGTTGTGGGATTTTATAATACACTAGGCCACATCTTGTCAAATTTAAGTATTCTTGACCAACGTTAATGAATGCTTTATTAATGGCTTGGTTCAATTCAATATCATGGCAAAAGAAGCTAAAAATATGAATAGATAGATTCATAAAACGCAGAGAAGGTTTAGCTTCATTCTGTATATTTGTCATTTAGTGAATTTGCATATAGTGTTCATCAAAATGACCTATATCTTATACTATCATACATAAAATTAACATGTGATCTTTTATGTGGATTTTACATCAAGTACACATTAGCAAATATTTATGTAGCATGTTAATTGCATACATTTATGTCAACCAAAAGTCTCACCTTGTACATTTAATTTTTAAATTGAGGGGAGATCCGTTTAATTTTTAAATTGAGGTGAGATCCGTTTAAAAACCATATGTTTATTTAATGTATCACATCATAATCTGTTTTTTATCACGTCATATCCTCTAACAATTAATAAACATACATAATCAGACCAAAAAAATAAATAAACATACATTAACATTTTTTTGTCAATAAACCGACATTAAATTTTTTTTGTCAAAAAACATTGTAACTACTTTAATTGATGCATTTAAGGATGTATATAGAATTAATTTTTACCGTCTCGATCACACGGAAGATGAGATAAATTTGTGAAAGTCACTATTATTCATTCTTGCTTGAAAGCAATTTGATATACTCACTAGACCTTAAATTCCGTAAAGTTCGCAAAAGTGCAGACGCCATAATATATAGTGGAAACATACCTTTCGTTGGGATTTTGATTGGAAGGTCTTCGTTCCAATTCAAAGTGAACAAAATGATTTTTCATGGTCTACAATGTACTAAAAAGCAAAAGATGACTTAAAGTCTGAAACCTCTAATTCTTTTTTGACCCCTCCAAGCCACACAATAAATTATAACAACACTCACAATCATAGTAATACTACCATAGATTATATAAGACATTAATGTCTAGGTTATGTGCAAATAAAACATTATGAATCCGGTCCTCTAGTGGTGTTATACTCTTCGAAGCTTGTTTATTATGCACAAGCAAAATAATATTACATTAACATACGATTATTTTTCATAATTAGATCATTAATCTCATCATATTTCATCTAATAATCTAATAACGAGATTTATTGATCAAATGATAGAAACTTCTTTATGTATAATGTAAGACATGTGTCTTTTATATACCGTAGATTTAACCACTCTTTAAATTGATAATAATAGCAAAATGTGAAACTTGTCGAAGAAAATCATTTAAGCTTCAAGGTTAATTGCATGTAACCTATTTTTTTTTATGAAACTAATTACATGTAACATACTAATTACATGATTACCTTATGGCCTATTCACAATCTTTATTGAATGACATTTGCCAAGATGCCAACCAACATCTCCAATCATAATGTCTTTTTCGCTTTGTTGCAGCTTTTTGGAGTTTTGGGATAGAAATATACAGCACCACAACACCTTTAACGAATTTAAATATATATCAAGTAGCAAAATAATTATAACCATATAGTGGATATATCTTGAAATATTTAAACTTAGACTTAACTATGGTCCGAGAGTTTTAGTTTTAGTCTCTATTTAAGATATATTTTATTTTTAGTCCTAACAAAAATAATACTTTTTGGTTTTGATGTTTGCTTTAGCTTCTCTAAAATTTATTGAAATTAGTCTTTATGCTACGTAAAATATTTGATTTTAGTTCTTCAAAATAAAAATAAATAAATATTAGTGACATCAATTTCAATACACACGAATTTTTAGATTAATACAAAACGCCAAAAAAAATTACATGGACTAAAAAGTAATAACTATTTAAACCTTACCATCCATTATGTATTAATTGTATATAAGGCTTCACTACATGAATAATTTAATTTAGAAGCCTTTACTTGGATCCTTCTTCTTGTTTGTTTTCATTAAAATAATAAAGGTAGATGGTAAAACAAACTCAGGAATTAATCAATAACACATGTTTTTTGGCCAAGCAGAAAAAATAATTGGTCTACTCTCTATAAAAATTCCTACTATGATTATAAACAGAAAAGGTGCAGGAGCTTGTGTAATAATTGCACATCACAAGTTCACATTTATTGGAATTAAACCATTCCTTCAATATATGCATGACACGGAGTGTTTTTCATATGCTGATGCCCACATGAAAGGACATTATGGCTCCTTTTCTGGATATACTTTGAATTGGAACAAAGATGACATTGATGAGTATGGGATAATTTTGTTGAGACAAGATTTTAATTGCAAACATGTATAGCTATACATTTCCTTCTATTTTTATACAACTTTTTTAGTCTCTATATATTAGGCAATTGTCCTTATCTTCCTAAATGCACAAGAATTTCGGGGAAAATTGATTCTCCTTTCAAAATTATCCTTCAACTAATAATAGAGACATAAATGATTGGTCTTTTAATTCACTTCATTTAGTTAGATGTAATTTTATAGAAAAATAATAATGATAGTTATCGATGAATATTGTAATTTAAAAAATGTCTTATTAAAAGAGACAAGAAAATTTTACGAAAATATCTTAGATAGTTTTTCGTGTATGCAAGATCTTATAACATTTACAATTTAATGTGTTTGGTTTAGCGATGCAAGTTAGCACTAGTTTCATGAAAGCTTCAATCGTTAGCTTCTTTTTAACTCCCATTAACGGTAGTTTTACCGCACAAACAAACACACACTTACTAGTATACATGAAATCATATGTAGTCCATTCCATCGTCCTAAAATAACTATCACGGTTGACCATTCCACATTTAATCATTCAAACATTAAAAAAAAATGATAAATGAAAGAGATAGAATTTTGGTTTTACTAAATATCTATATCTCCATTAATATATTACTACTAAGTTTGGTCTACTTATATAATTACCTCACAAGGAATAATATGAACTATGAAGAATGAGTTAAGAGTTTGTTATTGTTGGCAAGTGAACAAAGTTATGATTAAGCATCACATAATTTTTCAATATAAAGGCAGGCCACGCATGTCTCATACTATATAATGGCCTGGTCTCCTCTTCATGGCAATCATAAAAGATTAAGGGACGAAATATTATGATTAAGGCTTTAGAATTTAATAACAGTACTCTTACTCTTTTTGAAGAGATAGGGGCCATAGTAGTAACATTATAACATTAAAAGTAGTAACATTTTAACTTTGAAATTTCAAATATTTCAACAAAAAAAAATAAAAAAATTCAAAAGGAATCATGGCAGCCAAAGCAAAAGATAGATGTTGGGTTACAATAAAGAATGACAGAAAAGGATAGAAGCACGTTGCCAAGTCACAAACTGAACCAAAAAGCTCTTCTTCACTCTTAACAATACAAATGAAAATATTTTGCTCTCTTCCTCCACCTCTTTCATATTTTCAGTTTTCTTTGTTCATGCAAGATCCAAAGAATGATTCAAACACAAGGTAAACTATACTTTACTATTATACTATACCTCCCTTCTTGAGAATTTTAGCTTAATGCATTAGTATATTCTTTTTTGCTAAATAATAAACATTTCTATAATTAGTGTGATCATCTATAATAAGGGTTTTAATTCTTTTTTTTTCACTTGATTGTTGAGAAAATGCTCACATTATTCCTTTTAAGGCCTAAACTAAATTTAACACTTTCCTATGTTAGTAAAGAAATGGGTTAGCAATAGCATTAACTTCTTCATATAGTTATAGTTGTTATTCTAAAAATTTCATATAGTTGTAATTTTGACCAAATCAATTCTCTGGCTTACCTTCTTTATAGGTTTTTTCAACATTGAATCTAAATTTGGAATTTCCATTCTGGCATAGTTATAAATTTAGATTGACTTTGTTACAAGACACAAACCTCACCATAAATATATATCATAGAGGTTATAAAAAAAATTCAAGTTATTTTCCCCTTGAATAATTGGTTCTAAAATGAATGTAGTTACACCATCTCAAGAAATACTAATGCATCATGAAATTCAATTTATTTCAAGATGCAGGAAGCCATGGTATCAAAGAGCAATGGAAGTAACTAGCTTATGGAGAATCATTCCAAAACCAACAAAAATTTCCACATCTAATAATTCAAGTTTATGGAAGGCAATTCCAAAATCCCCTCAAATTCCTACACAAAGTTCTAATAACAATAAGACCAAGCTAAGAAAATGTACATCTCTAAAGGTAGCAACATCTTTTACAAGGGTATGTCTTTGTGCACCTATTTATTCCTATAATGAGATTTTGAGAAATGAGGTTCCACCTAGAAGAAGTAATAGTTATCCTAGATCATCAAAACCATTGCAAACAACATCACATGAAATTAGAACTCATAGTGCTAGGCTTAGCACAGAGGGATCAAGAAGGGTTTTTAGGGGTAAATCATTGACTGATGATGTTTTAATGAAAAGATTTGTTATTGAGGAAGAGGCTATGATGCAAATTAGAAGAAGAAATCAAATGGAAGTTATAAGGAAAAGGAGTATGATGAGGAGAAAGAGGCTTGGGCCTAGTCCTCTTAGTAGAATGGTTCTTGCAGATGATATTGGGCAGTTTTAATTAATTGATTAGTCCAATTCTTGTAAGCGAATTTCTTAAATCACCCTCCAACCTTCTCGTGCATCTATTCGGATTATAAAATCTAAAAAAAAGGTGTACTTTGGAGGGTTTTGGAGGATGTTTTATGCTTTTTAGATTATATAATCTGAAATTCATAGGGTACACGATAAATTGTGGGAAAAGAAATGGTCTTCTTGTAATGTCTAGATCCAATTGGTGAATTTATTTTCTCTTCTTTTAACCTTAATCTTGTTTGCTAAGTTTTTATTTTTTTACAATCTGTGGGCCAGTTTCTACAACTGGGTTTTCTTCTAGTTCGAATAATTTATGTTTTATGGCCCAATTTTATGGTATTGTTATGTATACCTCAGTTTCACAACGTTAGTTTCATTTTTCTATATTCATACCTTCTTTTGTTTTTGTAGAAACAAAGTTATGGATTTGACTTTCAATAATGTGAGAATTACAAGTAGGATAATAACATGCATATGTAATCACTTTTATCTAGAATGTAAGTACCTATATTGGTTTGGCTCTACAAGAACTCTACTAAAAACATAGAAGATAATTAACCCTCCTTAATATTGAGAAAAACTCAAGTTTCATGTTTAAAATAGAATGAATCTAAAAAGAGTCTATAAAGAGTATTTATACTCATTCCAATTGAATTCTCTAGAAATGTAGGGAATGTTACATTTTGAGAGAGAAAGTTTATCTCTCCAAATCAAGTTGTCGCTACAACATCATGCTACATCTACAATAGTAGAGTCATCACTTATAAATTGATTTTGTAAAAACAAATTAAACTCAATATAAAACCTAAGATGATATACTTTTCCGATTACTTTTCAAAACAAAAAAAATGATATACTAAAAGTAATTTATAAATAGCCGCATATGGCGTATCTCTCATCTTATAATTTAATTTTGTAAAAATGAATTAGACAAAATATAAAAACATTCTACTAAAATCATCGACCATATATTTATACTCTGAAGAATCCTCTTAAATATGTTAAATCAATTCATTCTTATTTTGGGGTCTAGCTCAAAAATAATGTTTTCAATTCCTACCTCTCCAACCTATTTAAAAGTTTACAATAAACCATAGGATTTCCCCTCTGATTTCTATATTCAATCCTATGGTTTGTATTATCAGTTAAAATAAATTCAATAAAAACTTGGTACTTGACCTATCTTGTGAAAGAAAAATCATGCCAAAGCATGCACTAAATCTTAACTTGTTTGGTCAACAAATGCAACCAATTAACTAATTGCTATGTGTAGAGTAGTTAATTTGCTTATGAGACACTCTAAATACAAAATTCATAAATAAAACTTGTAGAGCAAGGAAGGATGGTTGTTATCTGATTTGCATCAAGTTAGGTTGTTTTATGACCAATAATGTGATTCTGATGCGCATGCTTCATTTTTAACTTACCAACTACCCTTTTTCTTTTAAAATTTGTGCTTGATGGTAGCTAGTATATATATTGTTAATGGTTCCCCTCCAATCTTATTGACCTTAAAGTGTAGTAGCATTTAGAGGAAAAGGAATATATTTGCCATATCAAGCTTCGTTACTTTATTTACAATTTTTAAACATTTCTGGACAAATTTTAAACTTTAGACTAGACTAAACTTTGATAAAACTTGGAGGGGGGCGACTTTTCTGCTTTCTTGATGGACTGAGCTACCTAATTTTATAGGCTGCAATGAGATTAATAAAATATCTTCAATTAAACTAACCTTTAGCATAAAACTCACATTAAATTAAGACTTTTCACCACGATGTTTTGAACTTGTTCTCACCTAAGTCTACAACACCACATCTTTGAGGTATTAGCCCTTTGAGTATACTGTTAAGTCCTCACAATTTTGTGATTTGTAAATGGTGTCTAGACGAATAGAAGAGTGGAAGTGTTTATAAGCTATTCTTAACCTTGACCATCAAACAATGTCATATTTTTTTATGTACGGAACAGTAGCCCCAGGTCAAGGCTACAAGGCCGGTAGGTTAGGCCATTACTAACTAATGCGTCAATGTTCCGACCTCAAATTCATGCTCCATGTTTCTCGAGTATATGTGGGTCTTGTGTAAATTATGAGTATTATAAACTTTCGAATACCGGATTCGATTCCTATCCCCAACATCTCTCGTAGGTCACACTAAATCATAGGAGTTTTATGTATAAATTTGATAGTAAACATATGAATGTTGGGATATGTACATAAGAGTGTCTTGCTAACATTCTTAAAAATAAAACAACATGAGTGAAATATCTCCAATTAATATATATATATATATATATATATATATATATATATATATATA
>Ga0099826_10002217_pt1 | contig 12395 bp, 5 predicted proteins | sample Mtrugardesep15_FD_76830 | JGI IMG/M metagenome (GOLD analysis project Ga0099826, IMG submission 76830) | Root nodule microbial communities of legume samples collected from California, USA - M. trunc garden sep15 | ecosystem: Host-associated > Plants > Roots > Nodule | place: USA: California...
AATTTAGCCTTGCAATGTTTAATCAGTTAAAATTTCGTCCCTTGACCTACTTAATCACTGCCATGTCACTAATTTGATGACGTGGCAATCACTGCCACACATGAAATTCCAATTTTACCCCTGAGTTTCCAATTCTTTCTTCCATTTTTTCCCTTCTTAAGGGAAAAATTGGAATTTCATGTGTGGTAGTGATTGCCACGTCATCAAATTAGTGACGTGGCAGTCATTTACTGGGTCAAAGGACGAAATTTTAACTGATTAAACATTGCAAGGCTAAAAAGCAAGGATTAACGAATACAGGGACCAATTTTTAAACGACCCCTAATTGCAAGGACGAATAACATATTAAAACCTAAATTTTATAATATTATTGATATTGATATGATATGAAATGATATATAGCCAATAAAACCAATCAATTATTCTGTTTTATGATAAAATAAAAGAAAATTTCAAAGTTCAATACAATTGTCCATGAATTGAGAACTTAACGGGAAGAGTTTGATTTTGTAACTTCAAGAGTCGAAGTTTAAATTTTCTTAGGGAGAATTGTAGAATAACCTTAATGACACTTTAATTAGTAATAATTTCTTTCTTCTCCAATTTCTCTTTTCATAAAGTTGAGCACACTATTTGTGTTACATCGCAGTCCTGATGCACAAACACTTTTGATCTACGGTGTGTTTCAGTGTTCGACACGTATTGTATCCGACACCTACACTTGTAATTACATTGAATTGTATTATTTTTTCAAAATTTTATCGGTGTTCTCGAGTCTGTGTCAGTGTCACGTCCGGTGTTCGTGTCCGCGTCCGTGCTTCATAGGCGGTCAATGAAGCATGAACACTCATTGGATTAACTGTGGCCCAGTGTCAGACACTTGTCATGTCCAACACCGAACGACACATATAATTACACTGAATGATGATTTTCTCAAATTATTAGCGGTGTCAGCGTGTCAGTGTCTGTCTCGTATCTGATGTTAGTCTTGTATCCGTGCTCCATAGACGGCCACGGATATTGTCGAAAACAACAGTCGCATGCAGCCAAGATTGCAATCACGTTGCGGCCGTGAGGACATCAAAAAGCTCGATGTTAACAGTCTATATTGCTATTGCAAATTGATTAAACCACATACCTTGTCACATTCTATATTTGAAAACTAATTTTTTGATTTATGTAGAACTTGCATAATGAGTTCAATCATGAAGACTTTTTTTTTTAACAAGCAAAAATAGATTATTAAAATGCAAGACTTGACTAACCCTTTAGATTTTAAATTTTCATGAACAAGAACGTTGAATGCCCACACAATCTAACATGTTTACACTGTGATCATATTTATTTCCTTTATGTTTTCTGCACTGTTTTATTCTTAATTTGCTTTTTTGTAGCTTTACTTTAGTAGTCAAATAAGAACAGATATAGACAAAATACTTTTTTTTTTCTTTTGAAAATCATGTTATTTAATGTTTTATTTTTGTTTTGGTTGGTGCATGTGGCCTAACAAAACTTAAATCCAAGAACATAAAATCAAATATTCCAATTGCAGCTCAAAATTAACAAGTACTTTCCTGTAATGCATTACAAACCATGCTTTCAATAATCTTTCGTTAATAACAAGGTTTTATACGGTGGTCAGTCATTCTTGATATTGTGAAGAATCACAGTCAAATGCAATTGATGGTCGCAATCGCTACTTCAACTTCAATTTTTGATATTGTAGAGAATTATCGTCAAATGCAACTAATGCATATGCAATCGTGACCGATTGATGTTGTTAGTAACATATTCACAAATAATGTAGTAAATAAGTTTGATTCTATCCTTTTTCCCTTCCCCTATTTGATTCCACAAGCATTCAGAGAGAGAGTATGACACAACATGGAAGGAAACATAAAATCTTCCTTTAACAAAATTGTACGTAAAGGATAAGGAGTTCTTTTCGCAAACCGTAGTTGCATTGCATGAAAATACACAAATCAAAGCAAAAGAATAGTGTCCTCTATATTGCTCCGTATAAAGCAAAGTGTTTGCCTCCATGTCACGCTCAAAAATCTCTCCCACTCTCTCTCTCCCTCTCTTAGTTCGAGAAAGTGTTGCATAATCCCTCCAACCTATAAAGAAAACCAACCACACCCCTTAATCCTTCGTAGTAAAAAAAATTCAACTCATAGCTACCTTATAGTTATACTACTCTTCCTTCTCTCCCTCTATTTTCTCTCTTGTTTCCTTGCACTTCAATCATTATGCAATTATTATAGCCTTTTTTTTTTTATCTTCTTCTATATGTCTTATAGTATAGGGTGAGACATCTTGCTTCATCCTATATAGTCATCCTATATGACATAAAAATAATATAACAAGAGAAAAAGTGTTGCATATGGATACTAATACTAGTAATAGTAGTTATTTTTTTTCAAGGTTTTTCTTTAGAGTACTTGTAGTGGTGGGGTTTGTTTGTTTTATGCTTTTTAGTAGCTTAGTTAGTGGTGGAAGAACAGGACAAACAACTACAAGACATTGGTCAGAGGAAACACTCAAACATGATGAACAAGTTGTTGGTAAAGACAAGGGTGTTGTTGTCAACCATGATGCACAATTGGACTTCAACTATATGAGTAAAAGAAGAGTTCCAAATGGACCAGATCCTATTCACAACAGGTTTGTTTAGTTTATGTCTATAAACAATTTATATTTTTATTTATTGTTTTTATGTTCATATCTGCCTTTATAATTTCAAATTTTGCCACTAATTAGGTATATACATTGCTCTTTTAATAATAAATGAGAACATCTATTTATCTTCTATTTACTAATAAAAAAACATTGTCTTTTATTTTGCTATGGATCATCACCTAATTTATATATATGTTTCTTAACATGTGTACTCTATATCCGTGTTGCAATATAGGTTATAGTAAGTATAGTATATTATACAACATTTCAAAAATAGGATAGGAGGTTTATCTCATCAAACTTCTGAGTTATGGTTCAATTGGTTTAACGTGATTGAACCGAATAATGACCAATAAATAAATAGAAAGTAAAGAAATAGTAAAAGAGTATATATAAGAGTAAACAAAAAAGGGAAAAAAGATAAAAAAAAACTCATTGAACCAATTATGGTTCAATCAGTTTAACTTAGTTCAATTAAGGGTTCAATCTAGTTCGATTAGATTAGGGTTCAAACATGTTCAAACCAACCAATCAACAAATCTATTATCGGTTCAACTAGTTGATTTGACCGGTTTGGTTTTTTAATCTTTGAAATTATACTAAGGGATGTATAAGTGCCATTAAAAAAAAGACAAAAACTAAGGGATATATAAGTGAAAAGAAAAGGAAAACTAGTGCTTTTTTGTTTGAGTTATAATTTTATGTGAGACCAATTATGTTCCTTTCCTAACCCGTATTAGATATTATTTTTTGGATTTTTTTTGTCCTTTCTATTCTTATCACATGCCTTAATTAGACGAGATCTTCTTTCTCAAAGTACAATACACATATTATATTATATGTCTAATCTTTATCTTTTCCTTAACTCTGACTTTAAAATCTTTATCCTGCTATATTGGAAACTTGACCAAAGAAAGAAAGCTAACTATGAAAACTGATTATCTTGCTTTTAACTGTTACATTGAATTGTTGATTTAACTTCTTTTAACATTGATAGTCCTTTATTCCACTTCTTAATTACTCATAAGCAATTAAAGTTATCCATGTCATTTTTTTCTCTGAATTAACAACTTTTTACCTTTTTTTGTTGTCTTTCTTTTGATATTGCTTTATTTCTTTTAGCACAAGACACAAGCATGCATGAAGTTACACTTACTATGAAATAAAACCATTTCCTAAATATCTATTTCAAAACTCTAACAAATTAAATAAATTAAATAAATTTGTCATTGAGTCTCATATCTAATCACAAATTATTAACAAATTCAGGATCTAATTACAATTGTTTTTAGTTCATGGACCTATATGTTTAAAAATATTCAAATACTTCAGGGACCAATATATTATTCATCTATAATAATAACTTTGAATTTCGCTTTAAAATATCATTTGGTAACATTTTTTTTATTTGGTAACATTTTTTTTGGTAACATGTTTTCAGGAGAGCTGGAAATTCTGGTAGACCTCCTGGTCAAACTTAGTCAACTGAGAATTAGACAAGTTTCATCAAACATGCAGAAGAGAAGATGAAAAAAGAGGGCTAATGAAAGTGATTTCATCTACATCCCTATGGTTCTTAGAATTTATGGCTTGTATGCAAGGGCTAATCACACTTAAGGAAATTGATTTGTTAAGGGAAGAGTTTTGTGGCCTTAAAAGGGAAAAGAGGAAAGTAGCTTGTGTCCCAAAGAAAATAAGTTCAAAAGAATAAAAAATCTGTTTCATGAAAAACTGCAATTTAGTGAGTGTTACAATTTTTTTTGAACTTATATTGTGAAGATGGGGTTGAGCTAGAGAGAAATGGAGAGTCACAAATTTCAATGGAATTGAAATTGCAATTTAACATTACTATAAAATTTCAAAGCAAGAGAGATTTATCTACAAAATGTTGTAGCTATAGATGCAGCCATATGCATATTTTTGAGGACTATATGTTTGAGGGAAAAAAAAATTATTGGCTTTGGTTTTCTCAATATTAAAATTGGAAATTCTGTTTTGTTTTAAATTATTTATTGGAAAGAATAAATGTGAGTTCCTAAAGTAAAAGTAAAAATTCCACCATTTAAAGGTGTTGGGGAACATGTAAAAGAAGGGTGTTTGCATCTTGTGTTAGTCTTTTTCACTAGATTCTTTTATGAAGGTGGTGAGTGAAACTGGCATTTTGGTTTTTGGTCCATTCAAACATTTTTAAAATTTATTAGATTCTATAATTTTCAGAAGTGGTAAGAAAAGAATGAGATTATAAAATGAAAATGATAAAGGAGGAAAACAAACATATGGTCCTCAATGTTTCAAAGTGAAAAATAAAAGATGCTCTCTCAACTCCAAAGCATTTTTATGATCTACTTTTTTTCCTTGTTGTTTCTTTTTGATTGGACTGAGAAGCAAAGAATGTGTGCAAAGCAAGTGAGATTCAAATTGAGACGTTTAGCAAAAAGGAAAAATAATTTTGAACTTTGTTTTGCCTTTATTCATGAGATTTTAAGATATGTAAACTGATACATGTATTAGTGGCCACCACCAATTTTTCCTCTTTAAATAGGAAAATATAGACTCGAAAAACATGCATTGTAAATATGTGCTTGTAGTCCGACAAAGGAGCTTATACTTTATGTAAGAATTTGGATGTTTTCTTGTTAATTAGGTTTTGAATTTAGTCCCGTTGTTGTAAAACCGGCTTGGTAGGATGAGATGAGTTATATAAATCGTTTTATATCTTATCTCTTTTCAATGTGAGATTTAAGTTTTTTTTAATAATGTCTAGGTTGATCATGGCATAAGTCGTAAAGAAGATTAATAATTGTCATTCTCATAAATGAAGTATTTAATCGATCATTACAAATATGTCTGCAAAAATCTTATACAACCCAAATATTTGAAAAGGTGGGGATAACTATTAATCTTAATAACTCAAATTAGATTCAATCTCACTTTACATTCTTGGTCTTGGATTTGGAAGTTAAAACTCCTGAAAAAGTATAAGTTCCTCTTTTGGTTGGCCGGTCACAAAGTAGTGCCTACTTTAATTTTGCTTAATCACAGAAACATAGTGCCCTCTGCTGTTTGTAACCAGTTGTGGCCTCCAAAATGAAACTTTTCTCCGTTGTATTAGGGATTGCAGCTATTCTAAGATTGTATGTTATCACCTCGGTTTCGTTAGTGTTGATTTTTCTCTATTGCTGACACGCATGATTGGCTCAAAGGGGGTCCATGGGTCCCAAATCCTTCATTTTCTTAGCTGGAGTTTGGTGGTCTTGGCATCATAGAAATTCCATGTGTTTCAGCAACGACACTTGGCCTTTGCACCACCTCGCTGTCAACATATATAATTCGGTTGAGGTAATTACATCTAACTTTTCAACTTCTGTCTCTGTTGCACCACCTAATCGTTTGGCTAAATGGAAAAATAATAACCATACTTGTATTATTCTTAACGTGGACGGTAGTTGTCACGGTTCTCCCATCAAATTCGGGTTTAGGAGAATTTTGAGAAAAAGTGCTGGCTTCTTCTTATCTGCCTTTTCAGGTTTCATTTCAGGTTCGAATGATATTATACTTGTTGAACTATCTGCTATTTACCATGGGTTGATTATAGGTAAATATTTGGGTTTTGTGGAGTTAGTTTGCTACTCTGATTCTCTTGTTTGCATCAATCTCATCAACAACCACCTAGAGAAGTATCATGTTTATGTTATTCTTATACAATACATAAAAGAGTTACTTCACCAAAGTAATGTCACGGTTTGTCACACCCTCATAGAAGGGAATCAGTGCGCCGATTTTTGGGCACAGCTTAAAGCTTCTTAGAATGTTAACCTCCTTATTAACGCCTCTCCCACAACTGGGTTGCCCAGTCTTCTTAGAAGTGACACTAATGGAACTTTCTGCCTTAGGGAATAGTTAGCTTATGTTAGGCTTTGTCCTTTTCTTTTTTATTCATGTTTGTGTTCTTGTTGTCCCCCTTTTACTTTGTAACCAAAAAAATAACTCAAATTAGATGAGATATTTTATTTTATGTTTTTATTTCAAGAAAATGAAAGACGACAATAATTTCAATTTTTTTACGAAAACTGGGTATCAGACTTAAGGACCAACTAATTCGGAGGTCAATCCCATCGTCTATTAGCGGAGGGTTCATTTAAAGTCGAAGCAAAGCTCTGCAAGGACTAGCAAACATAAATCAACAACAACAAAAGTTGAATTGAGACATTAAGAGGAGCAAACTCCAAGATCCTAAATCTACATCATCAAACCAGCCCATGTGAGTTAGTGATGATGAAATTAGCAAGTGCGCCAAATCGTACGCAAGTAATAAAGTAGTAAGTTATCATCTCCATAGGAATTGTCGTTCAACTTGGTAATTATCAAAATTTATTAGAAATAAAAGAATTAAAAGAGATTAAGTGGTTTGTAGGATTTTAATTGTCCTGCCCAATGTGAGATTAGGTTATTGTGATTCAGAAGTTTAACGACGATTGGGGAATCCTTGAATCCCCCTTCCGAATTTGTTGGAATTAACTCGGTTGATTATCATTTTTGACATGTCTTTCGATTTAAGAAAGTAGAATATGACCCTATGATGTATCAGTGGAAACTTTATTTTAATATCGCTGCAATTCAACCAGTTACAATTGTCTTGTTCCTTGAGATATGTCATAACCATAAATTCATACTTAGATTGGATTAAAAGAATTTAATTTAATTTAGAAACTAAACAATTTACTATTGTCTGGTTCAGACGAAATTATGGTTGTGATCAATCCTAATATTCTCCATCTAAGATTTAGTATAGAAACAGACATATACAGATTAAATCAAACACTTGAATAACTGAATAAAAACTTTATTAACTGAATCCAACAAATAAGAAGAGGTTCATCGTGGAACCCTAATCAAAGAGGTATAGTTGCACATGGCAACCGACATCATTACAAAACAATATAAAAACTTACCCTAAAGAGAACAAGAGAAGGATGGAGATCATCTGCCTTGAAGCTTTGATGCTTGATCCTTGCCTTGGAACTTGAAATGAACAAAAGAGTGTGCAAGGTCTCTACTTATAGTGCATCATTAATTAGGGGTTAAGAGAAGAAAACTGGGCTTTTTTCACCGATCCAGCTTGAAAAGCAAGCAAACATGAGTTTATGCCGCAAGCCATGCGCGGGCGCATGGGTGCACACAAAGGGGCGCATGAGTCAGTAGCCAAGGCTGCCTCATGCGCATGAGCATATGGTTCATACGCAAGGGCGCATGAGCCAGTATCTCTTGTGTGATTTTTTCAGTTTTCGTCCCTTTTTTCGAGCGTTCTTCCGTCTTGAAATACCTTGGAACTTGAAATGAATTTTCTTCAACTTGTATTGTCTGCAAAGACCTTCTAAGAACCATTTATCTTCAATCTTCATATCCTCGATCATTCATGTGATATCTTGTTTTGTCGATTTACATGATTTTTCACTAAAAAGACTCAAAACACTTATGGAGTTGCATGATTTAGAATAAAACTGAATTACAACGACTCAAATGAAAAAAAATATAAAATGTTCATCAAACCATTGACAACTCCTCCAAAATGACCTCTTATTTATCTTCAAATGCAAAAAAAAAAAGACTAAAAACATAACAAAAAATATCATATGATATTCCACTATCAGTTAATCATATCATATTTCAATTGATGGCATATTTCAATTATATGAGATTTGTTAAACTAATTATAGTCAAGCAAAAAAAAAAATGAATAATCAAACAATGTTTAGTTGTGTTTGCTTGATAGAAACCCGAAAATGATGCATATATTTGGTTTCATCCTTGCATCTTCATTAGCACCATCCTTTTTTATTTTTTATTTTTAAAAACTCAGACAACAGTTGAAACTGTCTATGGACTATCTATTCATTGTGGTAAGAGTTTGATTTTATAATCTTAAAGAATGAACGATTGTAAAATTGATATCGATGCTACTTTAATTAAGAATTTTTTTTGTCTTCCCCTACTTTCTTATTATAAAAAATAGGAGTTGAAACCAGAACCATTTTATAATCTTTCATTTTCTACGAACACTTGAAACATTTTAGACATCCATGTTGCATTAGAATAGAGCCACTTCTAGGGATGATAATTTGAACCAAGCCCGTTGAGCACCCACAAAAATACATGCAATGAGCAGGATAAATATTCGCATTTATGGGTTCGAGCTTGAACTTGGATAATTAATTACTTGCAAATTTGAATGAGTATAGGTGCGCGTATATATATAGCAAATAAATATATAATTATAACATTTTTTTTAGTTACCATGATATTGGTACGAAGTTTCCACCGGCGAATAGCAATGACTAATCATCGTCATGGAACCTGTAGGGCAAGGTGGATTCTCCCCTCCCAATCAGATTTTTTTCCATACCCAAGAGTCGATAATCAAATCCCTGACCACATGTTAAAGGGTTCAAGTCTCTTACCACCTGGACCAATCCATTGTTGGTTATATAATTATACCTTTATATAACGTTAAAATTAATTAATGGACCAAGTGGAATCAAACTTGCGAGCAAACTATGATTATTCTACAATGTGCCTTATGATGTTTCAGCTTGGTGGAGGAGCGAGAGTGGGTTATGATATATGGACCAAGTGTATGATATGGGAGATCCACATTTGAGAGAAAATTGTTCTGTTCAGGTCGTTAATCCCACTTCGATATAAATGTGCTAAATGTTAGATGTGGAAGAGTGATGACCCATATATCCCATGTTTTAAATTTTTCAGTGAGATGTAGTGTCTCCCTCTATGTTTCTAGAGCGTGGACATGTTAGGAAATGACAATTTTAGATTTATGGTAAACGACAGTGCTATTTGTCACGAGCAAGATTCTCAAGAATGTCTCGCGAACATAAAATGCAGTGGTAGCAAAAAAAAAAACCTAAAATAGGACCCACTTCCCATGCATTGGAGGTGCTACAATAAAAGGATAGCAGTCGGAATGATTTCGGGAAAGTAATTTTCGTTGTTAACAGCATAATCCTATGATAAAGAGAAATGCTACATTCAGCTACAAATTTATCACGATAACATCCCGAGTCTGCTATATAAATACCCTACCCCACCTCTTTCCTATTTTAACCACTCATCCACCATGTATTGCAATAAGGCAGGAGATGATCCAAGGATCAAAATGATTCGTGGAAATTCAAGATGCTTTTTTTCGCTGAAAATAGCATCTCTCTAAACTACATTTTTGAAGATTTTAGGATAATTTTTGTCGCTATACTTAGCATTATCCGATAAAATATGTATTGTGTCCAACACAATATGTATATCGGTACTAGTTTTACTAGTTACTCCCTTACATCTTTTTTATATTTGTTATGACTCTTACCAGTATAAGTTTAAAGGGAGAGACAATCCTTAAACACTAATATACTAGTAGATGGGAGAACATCTTGAATTTTAAGTATCATCTTTTAGTCGAGGCTCACGAGTTTAGATTTCTAAATGATACACCATCGTAAAGGCAGGGCCAACTTAAGGGCTAAGCGGTCCAACCATGAGTAGTAAGTCTCAAAATTTTATATTAAGTAAAGGCCTTAAAAATTTTCAATTTAGTTATATAATTGTATAATGCAACAAATTTGTCAAAGATGTTAGCCTAACTTAGTTAGTCCAGATGAGGATCTCAATTTTTTTTTTAATCAGCAAATATTATTAAACAACCAGATCTCTGTTCAAGACGAACAAAAAACGGTGAAACATAGAATACAAACAAAATGTGTCGTATATAGGCAGAACACCCTAAAAACACCCTTGATGACAACTCCCACAAAAAAACACATCACCACCTAAAACATACCCCTTCATGAAAGCGACCACGGTTAAAAAACGAAATCCAACAAATATATGAGATAAGGATCTTATATAATTTGAACATAAGTTCAAACCTTTGTACCGAGTAAAACTCGATTTCTTAAATATTATTTTTACAAGTCTAATGTAATTTATTTTTATGTTTAAAAGCGTCCCTATAAAACTTACTTTAAGCCTCTAAATATATTTGGTCAGCCCTATGATTAGGAGTTGATGCCCTCATCAACTTTAATTTCATGACACTTCGTTCGGCTTTATTTGGTGGTTAGAGACATCCACCGGTCAATACCTTTGTGGTTTTGAACGGCTGTTCTGAACCTTCACTTGATAAATCATGATGTTCTCTCTTGCATTAAACTTAAATACTGAGCACAACTGTAAAGACTATTTTATTAGGTAGAAAAACCGTTTTGCTAATTAGTTATGTATTTTAGATGAGACTCTCCGGTGTGACCGTGTGAGACTCCTAACAATGCATCACTCTTTGAGAGCTAAAGTCCTCAACAATTTTCTCTATAATTTTGAGAAGATGCAATGGTAGAGTTTTTAGAGAGATTTGTGTAAAGGACAGGAGAAGAAAGAGGTTAATATTGTCTATATTCGAACTATAAAAAATATGTATGAGGACTTGATTAGCTAGTATTAGGATGCATGGAGGTGAAACAGCCCGAGTTTTTCTTATCTTCTTTTTAGTCCTTTTGAAAAGAAAAAAAAAGCATTCTATTGCAAAATAGTGAGGTAGGTATAAGGTATAAAAGAAAAATCAAAAGGGGTTTCTTTGATAATAGTGACTATAAATCAACGGAGGAAAACAAAAACAGTAATATTCTTGTAGACAAGTCTTTGCAAGAGCAAGCAAACCCATTTATGCATTTACTCTCTTATCAATAGTTTATGTCAATTGGCTAATGGGCTGAAGAAAATGACCATTCCTTCCATTCTTGTTTGAATTCAAGTTTCTGCAAGCTTTATTAATGTAAATTCTACATTTTCCAACTTTCAGTTCTATTATAGTCAAGCACACTATTCAATGTTTTATTTCCTGATTATCCTCTAGAGGCTCGACGGTTAACTAGAACAATCTTGCATGTCAAGCATAAAACCATTGAAGAAAAACTTCTAAAAGAATCACTTTACTATGGGGCACGAAGATGAGGCTGAGACCGCAGCTATGGCATGGCATGGTTTATAACTCAAGTCTATTGTCCATTTTGGCTTATATTCATGCTAAAGGTTTTGGGACTAGTATGTATCACGAGAACCACTTTCTTTTATCATATAGACAACAGCCAAATCCTAATTAAGAAGCACATATACATATATTATGGGAATCCTGCTCTTTCATATGCACTATTCGCTCGCGCCCAGCTGAAAATCCAATAATGCCCCTGCGTTAGTTAAGTCACGCAGCGTAACTTAACTAACGCAAGTTATAATTTATGCGTGAGTTAAGTCACGCAACACTGGCATGTACGCGAGTTAACTCACGCAAGTTGGCCAGTTAGTCAAGCTCAAGAACACACGTTTTTTGGACAACCTTGATTCTACACGTTTTTTTACACCATTTACATTTTTTTTACCACATTTATGTTTTTTATAACTTATACTACCATTCCCACCTATAAATACCCCTCCATACTTTCCTATTTCTTCACATTATCTCCTCCCACTCTCTCCCCCTCTTTCTCTTCTTCTTTTTTGCTTCTATACTCTCTAGGCTCTTTATACCCTTTTAGGTATATAGTAGTAGCTCTTGGGGAAAATAGTGGTCGGTTGGGTTGGGGAAAAAGACATCATCCCTTGAGGTAAAATTAGGTTTGCTTCCTTTTACTCCCAAAATCTTTTTACCGTGGGTA
>Ga0099826_10002219_pt1 | contig 12395 bp, 7 predicted proteins | sample Mtrugardesep15_FD_76830 | JGI IMG/M metagenome (GOLD analysis project Ga0099826, IMG submission 76830) | Root nodule microbial communities of legume samples collected from California, USA - M. trunc garden sep15 | ecosystem: Host-associated > Plants > Roots > Nodule | place: USA: California...
AATGCCATGGCATTTACAGGATAGACGATATCCCTTCCAGCTTCAGATTTTCTATGACACTTGAAAGCGTATCTGTGTAGAGTTTAGAAGCAAATGACGTATTATATAGACTACATAAATGAAGTAAAAAAATAACAATTTTGAAGTGGTTAAAACTTAAAATGATAAACATAACGCTAAAAATCAATACTTCTTTGTCTGGCTAGCCTCAGATAGGTCAAAGAATTCCATTGCAACCCGCCCTTCAACAGAACTAAGAGCATATCCTGCAAAAAGTATGTGGAATATGAACATCAAGGCTAAGAAACTCAACAAAAAAATCCAGTGCTCACGCATAAACAACATACTAACTGGCACATACAGTTCTGTTAATACTTAATTAAACAATCATAAATTTACACATTATTCTCCTCTTTCAATCAATACTAGTGCTTATGCATAAACACTATTTAAAGCAGAGTATTAACAAACACAAACCAGCATTTAATGAAGATTTTGAATGAGATTCAAGAAACAAAACAAAGTTCAAACCATAAGTTTTGCAAATTATCCCAAAATCACACACACACTACAGTTTACCTGTTCCATTTGGGTAGCAGCGTACACATCTGGTTTGATATTTCAATGAAGATTCCCTTCGTTGTTCAGGACAGGACATGTTCCTCAAGTCATAAACATTAACATGTCTCCCCGCTGTTGCTACTACAAGTCGATGTCCAACAAGAGATAGCGAGTAAACACGTTCAGGCTGTATATACGTCCCAACTAGAGTGCGTTCTTGTCCACTTGCACCTCTAGGGTCCCAACATTTTATGGTTTTGTCCCAACTTCCAGTGATCAATTGCCCTATAATAATGGAAAACTTAAAAGTTAGCCCATTGACAATAGTCAAACTTCCACCAAATAAGCTGAAATTCTTGTCATTGTCACGGATAAGTTAAGAATGACGACTCCTTTGAACAGAAATAATGATATACAACATATACAACCAAATATGTTATCGTTGTTGGTTTTAAACTTGATTCTCAAGGCACATTTTAGGAGAACACACATCACAAATGGCATCTAGTACACTACATTTAGAATCCTTAATTATATCATTCCTTACAAAGAATATCAGGAGGCAATGCAAAACTGACATGTTGAAAATGCAATGTTTATGTCGTGAAATGAACATATAGAAACTAGTAGTACCCATTTAAATTTTCATTGTAAATTGTAAGAACAAAATCAGTTTTTGGTAACCCGGTGGTAAGAGTTTGACTTGTATCCTCAAGGAACAGAGTTCAAACCTCCCCGGGAATGGTTGTTAAACGGACATAGGTGTTATTTAAATTAGTCATATTGTACCTCTTCCCCAACCCAAGTTATTCAAAAAACAAAAAACCAAGCTATAGTAGTCAACACATATGAGTTTTCATTGTAAAAGCCAAATCAGGTTTTGTGAACCTAGAAAGTAATAGACAAACATATCTAAAAATGCATTTGCTAGAAATGTAAGGGGTGCCCAAATCAAAGTGCAGCGAATAGGCAACTTGAGAAGAAAAGTCTAAAGCATTCTTTGATAGAATTGGAAATTATAGACTAGTCGAGGAAACATATGTTATCATACACTCACGCACGTGCAAACAAGTACAGATATGTTTTACAAGCACAGCAGTATATTGAATCTAGTGTATTGAAAAGAGATGAAAAGTATATTATTGCGTAGCAAAAAAAGAGTAAGAAAGGTACCTGCGGCATAGGAGTACTCAACACAACGAACAGGAGCATCATGCTTTCCCAAAATATCCTCTTTACCGGTAGCGAAAATGAGGCTATAAAAAGTAATTGAAAAGCGAAATGAGCACAACAAAAGAAGAATAGAATAGAATGGATCTGATGTGGTGAGAAGAGTGACTGACCGTCTGACAGTGTTATCGGCGGAGGCACTGAAACCAGAAGAGTCATCATGAAAGCAACAGTCAAGAACAGGTCCGCCGTGAAGAAACTCACCTCTAAGAACATCTGCGGTTGCATCGTAAAGACGAACAGTTTTGTCCCAAGAGGAGACGAGAAGATGATCACTGTGGTTTGAGAATCGAATGTTCGAGATTCCGTCTGATGGAGGGTTTGTTAACTCTCGACCGGATACCACTGCTGTTGTTGTTGCCATTGCTGAACTCAACTACCTATCTAGGGTTTGCTCAAGAGGGAAATCAATTCAATTCAATTTTATTTCAATCAACAACACGGCCTTTATTTTTCTCTGTCTATTCAAATTTTCAAATTCAAACCTCTGTTTTTCATAGATTTCAATTTCAAAATGAACGAGTCATGATCGCCCGATCCACCCGACCCGGCCCGTTTATGTCTGTTTCTCTCTTTTTTACTTATTCCTATCCCCACCCCTCTTTTTTCATTCCTACCCCCTTTTAAATATACTACTTCCATTCTACTATTTTACTAAACAATGGACTGTAACTTACTTCCATTCCATCATATCTCACCAATCTAAAAACATAGAGTGGCATAATTCCCAAAATGTTAGACTATCATCCAACTTAAGGTGCTAATTACCATTTATTGAACTAGACTTCTGCGATGTAGATTTTTTTCTTTAACGCAAGGTATGATTACATGTTTTATTTATATCACACATATTTTTGGAACTAAGTATACGTTAAGAATCATCTAAAAAGAAAGTATACTTTAAAGAATTTTTATTTTTATTTTTTTTGACAAAAATTAAGAAATTTTGTTTTGTTTTTTATTTTAAAATTAATCACAAAATGCAATTCTGTTTTAGAACCTATGACAGTTAAAAATAAAGGGCTTGTATAATATTTCAATAGAAAAAAAATACAAATCTTTATGTCATAATAAAATGGGCTTAAATAAAATGGGGCTTGCTCAAAAAAAAAAAAAAATGGGCTTAAATTTCTGGAATAATTTTTATTTGGACATACTTATTTTAAAAAATGATTAACTGTTCCAATAATTAGACAAAAATAAAGTTGCAGCTAAGTCCATCATTTTTCGGTTATCAAATAAAGAAGTCCAAGGGATTAAACATTACAGCAAAGGTTTAATATAAACTAATAATGATATTTATAATTAACGAACGTATTTCTTGATATTTTATTTATATTGACAATATCATCTGATTGATTACTTGATTTTCTAAAGATTTTCTCTAAAAGTTCTTCCGTTTATAGTATATGCACCATTTTTAGGACCACTAGTCGTGTTGTTAGTGGCTAACCATACTTCAATTATTCCCATCGCAAGGGTTTTACTCTTTTTTTAAATGCATGATCACAACCACTGGCGCCCTTTAATTATTTAAAATGTGTATATCAAGAAATAATAAAAATATGTCCTACCATCCGTTAAAAAAAAAAGTCCTAACAAGGTAAGATGAAAACATTCTACTAAATATAATAATCTACCATTCAAACTCTTTATCCAATAATAGAGAAAACAATCAACTAAATTTATTCTTTAAAGTGACTCCACTCACCCACGATTTTGTCCAAAACATTTCTCCCCATCTCCCAACAATTAGGATATATTTGGTTTCAATATTTGGAAACTCAAAAGTGATTCTAAAGGTTGTAGAATTGATTTTTCATGTTTTATGATTTAAAGGAAAATCGATTTTGTTAGTATAGTTGATTTTACTTAAAGATAGAATTTGTAACTTTTGTCTTCTACAATTGATTTTAGCCTAATATTTATACTTAAATTTTACATAAATATAACCAAACTTAAATCACTTTACATCAAACTCAATTTTATTCAAAATCAATTTTATATAATTAATTTACAAAATAAATTCTTAGTCACATACTTAGAATTAAACGCCCCATTCTCAATTCTCCTCAACTCATGTGCGGCCAAAATGATGTCATCCTCACAAGTTAGGATCCTTTTAATTTAGAATCATCTCCATTTATTCCATTTATATGGAGAAAGACAAACAAAAATCTTCCGTTTATTTTGAAAAATGGAGATAGGATTAACTCCACACTCCCATCTCCATCAATTCCTCCCTCTAATTCTCCATAATACATTATCCATTCTATTTCAATTAACTTTGCAAGAACACCTTGTTCAAAAAAAACTTTGCAAAAACACTATTTGGTTTCACGAGATGAAGGTCTATAAAGACGGGTTTGATCGGGTTACATGCTGTCTGAACCTAACATTAAATTTGACCGATATTTTAAATCCGACCATAAATATAATTGAATTTAATGAAATACAAGTCCAATAAAGATGAGACAACATTAGAATAAAAATGAGTTGGTTCCAAAACAAGTCACCATTCACTGATACATATATTTTTTTAAAGTTAATTAACAAGTTTTTACTTCTTTCGTTTTTTATTTTTTTTTTGCAATAGAGGGCATACAATTATTGACAATATCATGTTTTCATCACAAATGAATTAACAAAAAAAGAGAAATGCATATAGCAATTGAAGGGGTGATAGTCTCTGCACAATTTATGATTTTATGATTTTTTTATTGTTTTTTACAAAGGTGAGAGAGAGAAACATAAAGAAAATAAAAAAAATTTAAGAAGCTAAACTAGCTCACATAAATTGGCACCAGAGAGAATCGAACCTGAGATTTCGTATACTCTTAAATCGCAAACCAATACCACTAAGCCAACCCAAGTGAGAACTTTATTATAATCTGCATAATAAAGTTTGGGCAATGTCTGCAAGAATGAAGTATGTTAAACTTGACAGAGGAGAAATGTGAACTATGAGATCTAAGGAAGAAGCACCAGACTTAGCTAGAAAGTCTGCATAATCAAAATTTTGGCCCTTATAACTCGGTTGTATTTGTATATGAATAAATTATACTCTCTTAGAATAATTTTTTAATCTAATAAAGGTAAATCCAAATATCCATTTATAATGTGAAATATGATGTTGAAAAGATGAATGTATTAACAGATATGGTGGTGGTTGGGTCTCGGAGGTTATAAAAAGAAAAATTGGAAGAAGGAATGAAATCATATGATATCTAGGGATGATCATTGGTGTGGAGATATGGCACTAAAAAGGAGTTTTCATGGAGGAAATTAGGTCCTCTATGTCTCTTCTGTGAATGGTTCACATTATCATTAGGTTGTATGGTTAGGATTTGATATGTAATGGTTTTCAAATTTTTGGTGAGTTGAATTTTACTTAGTTTATCTTTGATGAGTAAAATTGTTCTCTTTGCCTTTAAAAATAAAATAAAAATTGTTTTACTAAAATGGAATTTGAGGCAGAAATACACGAAATAAAATAATTGTTTACTATTATGCTTGTATTAGTATAATACATATTCATTTGTGCTTCTCTTTGTCATCTAGCAGTCTCATACAACCATGTTTTGTATCTGTATCTCACGCGGAAGCAGAACAATACAACAATAAGCTTAAACTTGAGCTCCCCTCGTGCAAGTGCAATGGCTAAGTTATTACTATTTTAATGAGTGGTCCCACCCCATAATGCAAATTGAGTTTCATTTCAAGATGTCGTCATATGCTAACTAACTGATTATTATGTTGCCAATTATGAAGTGGGACCAGACCACCCTTTTTCAAGTTCTATTATTAATGTTTTTGGAATGTTTTCCTAAATATTACTTTGCCAATAATGTTTAAGGAATTAATACTATCATTTTGTCTTGCTAGCTGCTTAATATTAACAAGTGAAGTGGAGGATTGCTGAGTCAGAAAGTTGATTAGTTGAAATCTTAGGAAAGTGAGAGTGCAAGATCAAAAGTTTAGATTAGATGTAATTAATTCCATAAGAGAAAAGAATTGGTTATATATATAGTTTAACCAAGCCCTATTATTAGAATAGAAATAGATGCAGACAAACAAGAAAAGGAGTTTTATGTTTATAAATAAATTAGTAGTATTTTCAAATGGCATCAACCGGGAGCGCATGCCCAGCCAGTTATTTATTCACCAAATCTATTATAGTTAGAAACTTAGTTAAATATTCTTTTTTTGACATTGTACTGTTGTTATGATTTGTTTTCTATTTGTTCTTTCAGTTTCATTTTTCCCCTTCTGTTTTTCTCTGCTTTGTATATATATAAGATAAGATAAGAGGTGTGTTTCCTATGTTTTAACAGTGTAATCAACATTTACGGAATTCATTCATATTCAGAAATTGGTTCTAGAGTTTCATATTCACCCTGAGCTAGCTAATTCATACGTGTAAACTAGTTGTACAAATTAAAATACAAGAAAAGCTAGCTATACAATATACATGGATGTGGTCCAGTGAGTAGCCACATATAGATATAAGTATTGATTTTAACATGTATTAAATTTTGTTCTAGTTTAACAAATGAAGTTGGCAAAAGAATCTGTATGATATATGAATATGTCGATCCAGCCCATCCCATCCACATGTACGTAGCTAATATGCCATATATAGCAAGTATGAAAATCTAGAGTTGAAATTGAATATTTCTGATCGATCTATATAGCTACTACAAGCTAGTTGAAGTTTGAGAGAAGAATGTAGTAGGTAGCTAGGTTTTCCCTAAGATACCTGGACTGAAGGGGACAAAAATCCAGTCACAGATAGATAATGCTGTCTGTTTCAATGACAGTTTGTTCTCACAAAGACTCCTCACCACGATCTCATTTTCAACCTCATCATATTATGATAACCCCACGTCTCCCACACGCGGTTGGAATATATAATCACACCTATATTATATATGATGATTAATTAATAATCCATAATGTTTCTAAAAAACTAACTACTTAAACTGGCTCCTCTTCTTCAGACTTAAGTGGTCCCATACCATACCTGAGCATATATTAAGACTTTGTCAGATCCTAATTATTGGCAATTATATATGTATTCAGATATTTTCTTTTCATATCTAAGGATGAAGTCACTACCTATTAATATAGTATAGTACGTACATTCTTATTCCTATTTGTCCACTATAAATAGATGGAATACTATCAAGCACTAAAAACAAGTATAGAGATCTTCTACAATATTACATTAATATAACACAAACACGCTCTGATAAGCATTCCAAAGAAAGAAAATGGAACCTACTGAGCTTATTTCTCAAGAATGGAGTTCTCTTAGTGGGCTCTACACCGCTGAGGAATCCGATTTTATGAACCAGTTACTTGGCAACTCCTCATTCTCACAACATCTCTATCAAAATTCCAATTTGGGAACTGAAACTGCATTTTGGCCACCACATGATTCCACAATAGTTACTGCCACAAAAAACAGCAACAATTCTAACTTTGCTGCACAAGTTCCTAACCTCTTCCCCACGACAAGTTGCTACAACAATCCAGTAACCAGCTTTGACTATATTTCTATGGGGATTTCCATAGATCATTCCAAATTCACTCCATGTACAACACAATCTCATGAACAAGTTCTAGCTAACAAAAATTTGCAGGCTCGAAAAAGGGAACGTGAAATACTAGTTTCTGGACCAGAAGAGGATAAAACCACAAGCACAGAAAATTCAGGAAAAAGATCTAGGAACTCAAATGAGGTAACAAACACAAGGCCTGTGAATCTTCTAAATATTTCACTTACTACTGTTTTTTATTTCTTCTTTCCAAGTGTCTGTGATATACATTTCCTTTTCCAGCACAGTTTATGGTTTGGATTTTGATTTTCTGAGATTCTCCTGGTCATTTGATTTTATAGGTCACAAAGAACAAGAGGAATGTTAAATGTAGGAAGATTATTAGGTGTGGTTCTATAAGCACCGAAGAGAATACAAGTCCTGGTTCTCAGGATCAGACCTTAAGCGGTTATTGTTCAGAGGATGAGTCCAATTCTTCTCATGAGCCACGTGGAAGGGAATCTTCAAGTTTGAGCCAGAATAATTCTACAGCTAACTTAAGTGGAAAAACAAGATCTAGTAAAGGTCCTGCTACTGATCCACAGAGCCTCTATGCAAGAGTAAGTCTTTTGTGGAATAACAACACTTGGTTTCTCATATGCCAAATGCATCTTGTGGTCTTGTTTAATGTTTGTATCGAACTAATCCTCCTAGTTTTCTAGTTTTAAAATGATCATTTATGTTAGTTACAATGAACTTAGTCCTTAAGACGTCATAAAATATATGCACTATTACCCTCGTTCCATCAAACTCGATTAAAAAGTGCCTATGCAGACGTTAATTGTTAAGTTGGTAGGTCCAAACCCACCGCTCTTAAAACTATGATTCATAGGTGTATTACTCCGTCTTGGTTTGAAACAAAAATGATCGATTACTTGATTTATAATGTTGTTAATGAAATATTTATATGTAAAATTAAGATTTGAATTGGGAAACAATAAGAAGAAAATGTATATAATTAATCATGTTTGATGTCATAAACACTTTTCACAACTTCCACCTCAATGTTAAATGATCATGTAAGCATTTTTTAATAAAGTTGGATGGAAAAATGGATCAATTTGTTAAACAAAAAAGGTACTTCATAATGTATTTGGTCTTTCTAATAATATATGATATTATGTTGCTGTCCATGTAATGTGAGGAATTAGCTCTTACCATGTTTTCCTTTTGTGTTGTATAGAAAAGAAGAGAAAGAATAAATGAAAGGTTGAAAATCCTACAAAACCTTGTCCCCAATGGAACTAAGGTAACTTTCTTTCTCAATGACATTCACACTATTGAACAACAATTGGTTCATCTGCTAAAAATTCTGAAATTTTTTGTTGATTAACCCTGCAGGTGGATATCAGCACCATGCTTGAGGAAGCTGTCCAATATGTGAAGTTTTTACAACTTCAAATTAAGGTTTGAGGATTCTCCTTTCTCTGCATTTAAATTTTAGCTCAATGCAAAGACAATTACTGATCATTTGCCTCCCTATATGAATGTGAATTTAACAGCTTCTAAGCTCTGATGACATGTGGATGTACTCTCCCATTGCTTACAATGGAATGAACATTGGACTTGAACTTGGTATTACCCCAACAAAAGAAACAAAGGATCATGCATGACATAGCAATAAAAGACAATGCAGCAGTTTAAGAGACCCGAATTCCATTTTTGTGATTTTTTTTGCTGTTTTCTATTTAAATTTAAATGGCTTTTTTTTAAAGAGTATCTATATGGCATTTCATTCTTAGCAAATATGAAATTCTTGACTCTTTTTATAAGCATTATGTGGAAATTATAATCAAACAAATTACAATTTTTCATTGTATGATGTATTCATTCTACCGTAATAAAATGTGAAATAAGTTTTTTTGTCTTTCTATCTATTTATATATTTTTACGGTCGTACTATTTCTATAGTACATATGAAGTTTTCAAGAACAACCGATGTGGTTCACTTATATTATTATTATTATGAAAGTTAAAGTGACAACTACATTATTCGTGAATTTGTGAAGAAAAAAAAACTACATTACCCATCAACAAAATGTAGGTAGGGTTACTCATATTGAGTTGACATCAATCAAAATTATCCACTATATTATAGTTGTAACATGAATAATGTCACAAAAGAATGATTTTGATTAGTGGTAACTCAACATGAACAATTTTACCCACCATAAAAACTATAAATAGTTGCCTTTGACAAAATACAGCCTGCGTTGGGTAAAAACCATAAGAAGCATTTCTCTTATTTGTTTCCGCTTAAAAGGAAAAAAAAGCAAGGGTTCCAATCTTCCATCCACTTTTCAAAACAACCTCATCTACTATTGAAATTATCAACTGCCACATAAACTTTATACATTATTGGCTAGAATTTATCAACTACCCATAACCATATTTAGATTCTCTTGATAGACAAAACATTATATACACCAATGGTATCTTTTAATATATCTATCCATTGAAGTTGGATCTCATTGTGATCCTTCTATATAACAACTTTTATATGTGACAGTTGTCTTTGGATAGTTAGTAAAAATACATAAACACATGTTAATCTTGGAATAAGAAAGATAAATCCCTTGTGCTAGCACAGCTATAACAAGACGAAAAAACTGTTATCAATAAAAACCAGAAGACAATTCTGTTGTCCTAATGTGTTTAACGCATGATGCATAATTATGGCTAGTGCTGCAGATTTTGTGTAGGACTGTGAATCTGATATAATATAATACAGACAGACGTACTAATGCATCGCAACTCACATCCTAAATACAAATTCACGCAACATCCAGAATAAAAGTGAAAAAAGCACCAACACCCAACAGAGCAGTGAAATAATATCAAGATGTTTTCTGAACTACAGCACCATAAGTTACAACATTGTGCGTGGAAGATTACATATGGTAAACAGAAATCCAGTGAAATATTCCAAGAGCATGCTAAATTTCTAATTGGCAATATTTTATTGTCTATATATTACAGTACTAAATAAAAGGCTCAGAATTCTAAATGGCTCAAAGAGGGCACAGGAGACGCCACATCCATGCTACACGCCATGAATTCCCACGAGACTGAACTGTTTTTTTTCTTTCAAGCTCTTTGATGATTGACGTGATTTGGAACTTCTGCTTGGCTGTCCAAGGGCATATATTGTGCCATGATTGCTCTGATTTCGGAATCCATGTATTGCTGCAAAACCATCAACAAAACACCGTTAAATTTGTTATTTCATTTATATGCTATTAAACACAACAAAGTAAGCAAGTCATGCGAAACTCGATAATGCTATAGAAATTTATCAATTGGCACAGAATAACATCAACAAACTGAGAGAATGCAGTAGAGCTTACCCTAATTCTATATTTGTACACAAGGAACCCCCCTCCAGCAATCATACCCAAGCCAATCAAAATGACCCAAAAAGCAGCCCAAGTGGATTTTGCCTGACTGGCAGTTTTACCTGTAGATTATACAGTAGGAGACATGAAAACAAGCATTACAACAAGAACATCCTCTCAAAAAACAAAATCAAAAAAACATGTAAAGGTAAGTACAAGTAAAAAAGTCTATTGTATACAACTCACTTATACAGGTATCGTGGTCCTTGATATACAGCAGATCTCCACTACAACTGCAGTCATAGCTGCCCCAAGTATTTTTGCAGCTACATTCAGGGCACTGACAAGCTTTGTTCTCTTTGCATTCATCAATGTCTGTCAAGACACAGAAGTAGTTCAACTTATGCAATCCAATTTTTTTTCTAGTGGAAAACATTCACTAGGTATCATCAAGTTCACAATGCTTGTTCAACCCATGGACTAAAAAGAATCTGCAACTACTTGACTGGTGATAGTAAGTTCAATCACAGTTGATCCAAGTATAGAAGCCAATTTTCACTTACTGAGATTTCAGTAACTCTCTCCAGTGAAACAAACAGAGAGGACATAACGTATTTTGAACAAAAGAGAGAGGAAGACAGTTTTGACCCAGATTCAAGCATGAATTACTAACTTAAAATGTAAAACAGTAAACCATGGATTCTATTAGTAAAATTTCACAAATATTTATAACAGACAATAAGACATTCAAGAATGAACGTTCAGTCATAATTGATAAAAATATTAAAAAGGAAATGAGGATTCTATTCATGGTGTATAGTATATACTATGCTGATCTGTATATTCAGAAAGCTACACGGCAGAAGAAAATAGTAACAATAAAAAAAATATAACATAAGCATCCCTCACCTTCACAATTTTTTACACCATCACCTTTAAACCCTGTAGGACACTGACATTTAACTCCTCCATCATCCTGTTTACACAACAATATGTGTAGTAATTCAGTTTCTAATTTGGGATTAACAAGCCAAAAAAACTTCAAACATTTAAACAAAAATTTATTGTTGATAAAATAAATTGAATAAAGTTTGGCCAATAAATTTAATAGTTACTAACCAAACAAGCAGAAAATGCATGTCCGTTCCGGGCATCATGCCAACAGCCTCCATTGTTGATCTTGCAACGCCCAGGTCCACCGACTGCAAACACAGAAAAACTAATTACACACAACTACGAGTGAACGTGGGGAAAAAAGAATCACAGATGTCCCTCAGCTAAAGGATTGTGATTACACCCTGCTATGTGCAGCACAGCATAGAAGTGAAGGCAATAAAGTACAGAAATAGCAAACCCTTTTAGAAATCAATTTTGCGTGCATAAAGGTAAAGCTTAAAGCTATTTCACCTTCACAAGTTGTATAACCGTCTCCTTTGAACTGCACACCATCAACCAAGGGGCATTCGCATACTCGCCCACGGAATGTATCCTACAGATATTTAACATTGTAAGAACATAGGAGTAAAAAACCAGCATCACCCTGTTATTTTCATGAAGATAAAAAAATACCTTGCATGCAGTGATATTAGCTGCTTTATCCTGCCAACAACCACCGTTGTGTGTCAAGCACTCATTTGTTTCCACATCTGCACAGGAAATCAGAAGAACG
>Ga0099826_10002220_pt1 | contig 12395 bp, 5 predicted proteins | sample Mtrugardesep15_FD_76830 | JGI IMG/M metagenome (GOLD analysis project Ga0099826, IMG submission 76830) | Root nodule microbial communities of legume samples collected from California, USA - M. trunc garden sep15 | ecosystem: Host-associated > Plants > Roots > Nodule | place: USA: California...
AATTGGAAAGTATTAGAAAATAGCAGAGGAATTTGAGTGAGTATTTTTAGGTCCAAAATGAGGGTATAACAATATAATATCAGTATAAATCAGTTTTACATCGACATCAAATATGAAATCTCTATTCTTTCATGTATCATTTATTTTAAAATTCAATTATAAAAGTAAAAGTGATGTGACAAAATAGTAAATTTCCACGTATAATGGGACTATGTTTGTATTTCATTGATTGTAGACTAGTCTTCATTTGAATATAAATCTTTCAGGGTTATGACTTGAATTTATGTGAACACAAGTGATACTAAGATTTATATTTATGAATTGAAATTTCTTAGTCTTTTCTGAATGGAAAATGAGTGGATGACTTTAATTTGAGAAAGTATATTCCATGGAAATTATGAGAAAGCAGAAAATGAAGTCCATGATTGTGAAAGACGTGTTGGACCAAAAAGAAGGAAAATAATGACTTGCTTTGCACATGCATACAAAATGCAATACAACAACTACTTTGACGACTGGAATTACCAATATACCCTTAAGATGTAGCTGTTGCCAAATAAGCTGATTAAGTCAAATAAATTCATGGAAAAATCATATCCCCTGTTTTCCTTCCTTTCATTTTCCCTTAGACTGAGTCAATGAATAAATTAACCTATGACTAACATTATAATCCTAATTTAATGTATATGTGGATAAGCTTCAACCAATTCTTTCCTCTGCGCAACACAAGTTACACAACAAATGCTAACATATTCTATTAACTAAACTTTAATTAAATGTATTATATTTTTCTTTCTAATGAGATAGTTGATTAATTAATGACCTCAGTTTCTACCAAAACAATATATAGTACCAACTTACTATTACTAACTAAAAAACTAAAAAAATAATAATGTCTAATTTGAACAACAATGCCAAAAACTAATAGCTGTGCTTCATAAGAGTTACAAAAGGAATAGGCAAGCGAAAAGTATGATTTAAATATTAAGATTTTGCTAACAATGTTCTAAAAGCACTTATTAAAAAAATGAAAACAAATAATTTTTGTGTGGAAAAAATTTCTTTTTGATGTTTCTTTCATCCGGACAAAATGTGTTGAACACACAAAATCTATATAAAATTTATATTTTAAATTTTTTATCAAGTGCTCTTTAGCATTGGCTAGCCTTCACTCTAAATAAAGGTCTATAATGACAATATAGACTCGTCGAAGCCTATATGACGCATGGATGTGAATGAGACTACATCAGTCACATTTGACTATGATTCTCTACAATATCAAAAATTGTAACACGGCCGCAAGCGATATTGTGAAAACATACTATTAGAATTTAGTAATATAATATTAGTTAGAGTTTGTTAGTGGACAATTAGTTTATTACTTCTCTACTAGCTAGTCCATTATATTGAGCATCACATTTACTATCTTTTATCAATCATTCAGTAGAAATTCTACACAATTTTCCATTTTATCTAAAATTTGTTTTTCTTATGATGTTAATCTTTGTCTCTTCGATCATGCAATTACTAACACATACTTTATTTATTTATGAGATAAAGAGATAGAAAACATACGTTTCAGAGAAGAACAGTTTGATGAATTATCAATAGATCCATTGTGACAATTATCAGAGTAGCACAAATGAACATATTTATCAATATAATCACTTGAACAACCTCCTCCTTTACTTCCCAAACACCTTAAACATTCCTCATTCGGAATATACTCCACCTCAAAAGCTTCATTCAAAACTTTTTCAAGTTTACCACGCTCAAAATGATCTTCCTCTAGAGGAATATTTCCTCCTACAGGCACTTTGATATGTTTCTTACATAACTTCAAACTTGGAATATCTTGTAACAGCTTTTCTTCATCGCCATAATGACCGAAAGAAGGATTGTCGGAACCACATAGAGATTTTTCAAGTAAATTTTCAGTGGAAGTACAACCGTAGTATATGGTGATGTTTTTGACACTTGGGGGATATCGAAACGAAGTTGGAGACAAAATAGTACCAATAAATTGAGGAGAACAAATATTTTGATAAGTTCTTTTGAGTTTGATGGTGTAATTTTCTATGTTGATGTCGACCAACGTGAAATTTTGTGAGGATAATTGAATGGTAGTGATGTTTTTTTGGCAAAGGTAACGAAGATCACCCGCGCCGCAGTAAAAAGGAAGATTTTGTCCCCAAAATGGATAAGAGATGTTGGAGTTACTTCCGCAGTTGTATGAGTTTATGTCTCTACAAATTTGATAATTGTAAACAGGTTGAGGTTGTTGTTGTGGTGGCTGAGACTCAGAGTGGGATTGATGTGGAAAAAAAGTTACTATTATTACTAAGAAGAAAGAGATGTATGTAATATTGATGAGTGTAGGAATATGATTTTCCATTATGTTGAAAACAAGGAAGTAAAGAAGAGGAGGAGGTTATGTTTAGTGACAAAATTTTAGTTCATAATGTTTGAGTTGAGTTATACTTCTCATACTCAGCAAAAATGATTCTCATGGCCATAGAGTCAACTCGATAGTCACCCACGAAATTTCCACTCTCTTTCCTTTGTTATTTCTTTTCTTCTTTTTTTAATTAAAACTTAAATCAAGATACATCATATTCAAGGTTAGTTTATCCACAACTTACTAAATTTACAATAGAATTTATGTATAGTTTATCAACCGAGAAATTATGGATTTTTACTGAAGTTACAATATGTGTAGCTGGATGTCCAATCAATTGTGTTTTGCCAAGTTGGTTCCGTCCTTTCTTTTTTCTCCAAGAATGATTAATTTCACTGTATAATATCAAAAATCAAACCAACAACTATGTTGTTAGGGAGTTGTAAAAGAAATTTGGGAAGATTACTAGGTCGGAACTTGGAAGTCGGGACCACCATGGTCCATGGAAAAATGGACTCGGATCTCATAAGTAAGGTTTTGAGTTCGAGTCATGTTGATGGAACAAATATGGTTAGGAGAATAGACCCCTTCTTTTAAGAAGGGGAGAACAGATCTTTTTTTATGACGACGGAAGAACAAACCTCGTAAAAGTGGTTAATCAAATTTCGCATCGAAAATTAATCATTAACAAAATTAATGGATATTTCACATTAATAACATAATAACCAAAAAAAAAAACGCACATATATAGTTTTTAGAATCAAAATTCCATGTGTGTTTCTTTAATCCATAAAATATAAGTCAGGGATGGGACTATATGTTTTGTGCTAAGAACACATCAATATGGTTATACATGTTTCTCTAGTGTCATTTATCAGTCTACTAACTAGGCCTAGCAAGGATGTTTGATAAAGAACTTTACCCTTTTGTTCTAAAGGGTCTGTACCCTGTCTTCATTCTAAACATTACCTTCACACATCTAGTGCATAAATGACATACTTCATATTGCAATTTTTGTTCTTCCTAGTTACTGCCACCAACATCAACTTATTACTTCTTAATTGCTTAGAAATCTGGTTAACTAACATAAACTAGCTAGTTACTAATTAGAATAACATGAATTCAGTAGAACCAAATATCTTGGACTTAACCGGTTAACGGACTTGAATTAAGGATAAATTATTTAGAAGAACGAGTTTAAACCCTATAACTAAAACAATTGGGCAAATTTTACTGATTTTTCAACTAAATTTAAATTATTAAGGCTTTTTTCATTGAGAATCGGGGCTAATACTAAAAAAATAACAAAACGTGACAAACGGGCACATAAAATTTACTCAAGTTTTAAAGTATTAATATTTAGTAGCTTTTATATTAATACTTAGTTTGCCAAATTCAAATTTATTAAGTATGACTCGTTTGGTAACAGTTGCTGTCATCTTTCCATGAAATCCTATATTTTAACATTCAATCACTAATTTGACATTTTAAATGTTTATGTTCAGTATCTTTTTACTAGTTAATATTTAAAAGTCAATGTAGCCAACTAGTAGATGACATTTAAAAATTTGGACACGTTATCTTATTACACAGTCTTAAATAATTTCATACCCTATTTTATTTATTTATATGTATAATATAATATATAAGTATTAATATAACTATACAAACCTGTGCACATAATGAATAAAAATATCAAAAGGTATCATTCTAACCAAAATACCCTTTTTGAACACGCAACTTAACTATTCTATATCACAACCTAAGCTCTACCTAACGTCCCAGAGTGGATTCAAGTCCTAAATATTTTTGGATCCTAAACTAAAATCTAATATCACCATCCAAAAGATGAAAATGTCGATTGAAAAAGTATTGATCATATACATGTTTATGTATAAAATACTTGTAATCAACTCAAAAACCTTGTTAATACATTGTTTGCAAATAAGTTCTCGAAATAAGCCAAAAATAGCCTATAATTATATGATAAATCATTTTCTAAGATATATCAAACACTTATAAAATAATTTCAAATAAACACAATAAGCTCTTTAAGCAAGCTCTAAGAATGAGATTTTTCTGCATAAGACTAATAGAACATCGAGAGAAGGAATAATACATACCCGGATCATTTTTACGAGACTCTTCTAAATTTGGACCTTGTGATGGTGTTGGTCCATTTAATGGTATTTGTCTATCATATGGTTGTGTGATTCCATTTGATGGTGCTCCTAGAGGTGGCAGTGTCACAGATTTAAACGATCGGGGACTTTTGCAACCGGGCTCATCGGGGAAAACCTCAACTGTTGAATTCGGGCGGCAAAACCCGCAAACACCATAAGATTGTTGATTAGGACATAGACACAAAAATGTATTATCAGATGCATTGTATCCACATCTCCCACCAGATTTCGTGCAACCATCACATATTTCTTCTTCCACGCCACTCCACTTAACCTCAAATCCTTCGTCTAAAACATTCGCTACAGAATCTGAGTCTTCTAGGAAGGAACTGTTTATGCCAGGAATTGTAATATTATTCTTACACCCCAATACAATGAAATCATCCACTTTAGCACTTGACACTACGTATGCATCACGAGGTTTACCGTCTATGAGGCAAGAAATCGTTTGAGAAACTTCTAAACTTGAAGAAGACAAGTATGGATCAGGAAGAGGACCACACTCATACAATAGCATATACTTCTCATAATTGGAAGTGTAGTTGAAGTAATTCTTATCTAGGGTTACATTGATATATTTCTTGGGACAAGAAGCAATAGGAGCAGCATCATAACTCCATAAATCCAACCTTGCAAGCTTCAAAAGTTGTGATGTTTGATTTATATCAATGATGTGAAATTTTTGTGACTTGATTTCAATAGTCAAGTTGCCATGTTCACAATCAAGGTTGAAGTTTGGATGGCCACAATAACTTGGTTGGTTGTTAATACTCTGAAATGGGTAACTAATGTTGGTGAATTTTCCGCAGCTAAAAGGTGCACAAGATTTGTAGCTTTCACCATCACTAGTGACATGTATTGGGATTAAGAAGAGTGAGAGGAAGAAAAAAAAGTTGATGATGAAGGAAAAAGGAGGTAGAAGAAGAAGGGGAGACATTTGTAGATGTGATGAAAATCGAAAAGAATCTAATCTAATTATAGAATTCTAAGAGAGTCTAACTAGAAGATGAAATGATGTCAGGCCTTTTTAGGGAGGCAAATGATCAGAGTTTGCTACAACATTCTATATTATAATAACGTGTTTGTTAGCTTAATAAAAATGATTCTGATTCAAGAACGCTTGAATGAGATGAGAACTGAAGTAGTGATCTCGAGGTTACATTATTTGTTGCGTTAAAACTCTCAATCGTTTAACGTTACAAGGTTCTACTTGGCTTATAAGATAAAACTAAGCAATTAAATGTAGAGATATATAATCCATATACCCTTCGGTATCACCAGTGGCATTTGCTTGAACTAAGAAGATAAGAAGATTAAAGGAAGAGAAAGGTATTAGTGATGAAGGGAAAAGGAAGTAGAAGAGGAACTAGGAGGTAATGTAAGTAGAATTTTGAGATGTCCTGCTTAGAATAAGAAAAGGTGCTACCACATTTTATGTGTAAAGGTCAAATCGAATGGAGTATGACTTGTTTGACATTTTTGTAAAAAGGGCGTATTAATCGGTGTTTCGAAGACACCGGTTAAGGAAGCCACAAGAAAAACTTTATGATGAATATGACATTTTTTTAGATTTTTGAGGCGTTGACTGAATTTTTTTTATTGTAATGTCGCTATATTTAGTTTCACTAACAAATGCTTCAAGAACACTCGTTTACATTTTTCTTTGTAAAAACAGCATTAAAATGGGATGGTTTTAGTATTAAAATGTAGTTTTCCTTTTCTTTCCAGCTTGTTATTAACACCCTCCAGGCTTCCTTTCATATATATTTGGCAATTCCATTTTATAGGTTTATTAATCCATTTTCTCTTAGTGCTGCTACAATTCACGTTAACTTAGTTTGTGATTACAGACCAAGAAAAATATAAAATAGGAAAAATACTAGTCATAGAACACTATACAGGCAAATTTGACTGAGTCTTTTGGCAATTACATTAGACAACTCATGTAACGTGCTGTGTAACCTCTGTCCAAAAGTAATAATTGCTTAAGCATCGAATCGATTATCGATAGTTTTTTTCCTTGTTGACCAAATCAAATTGGAATGTTTTGACTAAATATTGGAATATTTTTAGCTGCTAACTAATTTTAATATACTTCCTTCAAAAAAAACTAATTTTAATATAATTGGTTTGGAAATAATGGAAAAGTCTACTATTTCAATCTCTGCTCTCACACGCATATTTTATGAGTTATGTTGAGTTTCAGATTATCCCTTTCCTGAAATAGATCTTGGGGGAAAAGTTTTACAAAATCGATACTGTCCGATATTTCATATAAAATTACAGGTCGAACTAAAACAAAAGACTTTTTCTTGGTAGTTGCGATCCATTGGACATAGATCCAATTGTTAATTTTTTTTTATTCCTTCCATTTTTTTTTACCGTTCCGGGTGGTATCAAGATAGAATTGTGTCGGGATATCTTATCCCTCTCTCCGGGAGAGTTAATCGATTTGAGAAACTTTCTGCTACTAAACACGAACTCAGTTTACATATAGTGTCAAAACTATTTGAGGGATGGATAGTTCACTTGTTTAATGTTTAACTAAGGAGAATGCTAATGCACACACTTTAATTTTAGAAGGTGTGCATTAGCATCATACACCTATTTGATTTGGACAATAAAATCCCTTTTCTCTATTTTTATTGTCATTCAACCTATGCATTTAAAGTAATTTTTCAACTAGGGTTTGGACACTTCTTGTGCTAATATTTTCAGATTTTCAGTAATATATTCCATTTTAACTTCTTTAAAGAAAAAAAAAACACAACAATTGACATACTAACATCTTTCAATAAAAAAAGGGCAACATTATTCATTTAAATACACCAAATCTTCAAAATTTCGTAAATCTGAAGACACTCTGATTTGATAACTGGTTGCATCAATTTAATGTCTACAATTAAAATATTATAGAGACTAATTTCCTTTAAAAAAATCTACACTATTTTTAGTAAAAAATATCTACACAATTTTTTTTTATTACTAATTTTAGTGAATGTTTGTGTTTGATTTACTCTACGGCAACCGTGCTTCATAAGTTAATATTGACTTCTCAAAAAAAAATAAAAGTTTATCTTGACTTTCCTTCTTTCTTTATTCCTTTCATTTTGTCCTATTGTTATATTTTAATAACTTTTTCATTCCTTACTATACTTCACCTTCCTTTGTTATTTTCAACTTCCTTCTTTACTTCCACGTTTCAGGGCAGACAGAACAACGTTGGTTCCTGAGAATTTCCAGAGTTTCTTGGTTCCCAAGGTGAGTGAGACTTTCTGTCACCATTTTTTGTTAGTTGGTTGCTTAATTTGCATGTATGAAACTTACTATCAATATCAACATGTATGAAGCTCTTACTTACTATAGTACTTCTTGAATTTGTGGTTAGCCTAACAAATATGAAACTCTTAGTAATAATCATGACTAATCATTCATAATTATTTCCAATAATATACACATTAATACAGAAAGACATTAAAATAATACTTGAATGTATCAAAATTGCAAACACATCCAAATTCAATTAGTTTGGTTCTTGAATATAGTCAAATTAGTTATCGAATGTGTGTTTTTTCGTTCATTAATTTAGTCTATAAAATTACTAAAAGGAATATCGACACTACGAATGTGTTTACAATTTCAATACATTTTTGTCTACAATTAAACACATTTAGACACCAAAATCACAGTTTGCTGTCAATAATCATTATGTCAATCTAGAGGACATGCAATGACCCTGTAAGGTTGAGGCAATGGGTTGGGATCTCTGTATGTGTTGCCGCTTCACTAGCACTTCCGACAAATTTCCAAAGCAGAATAAATTGAAGTGGCAAATCTTCCCCTATGAGCAACTTAGAAAAGCAACAAATTATTTTGATGAAGCTCAGATTCTTGATAAGAAAGGCTCTACAACTATATATTATGGTAAGAAGTCTTTTACCTAAAAAACATTTGAGTGAATAGACGAGATAGTCTCTGAATTTATAACTATCGTTCAATTTAGTTCCTGAATTTGTTCTGCATTGGTAACCATAGTTAACGGAGGGATGAAAATGACTGACACGGAACAAATTCAAGTGAACGATGATTACAAATTCACAGACCTAGTTGTTTATTCACTAAAAAAAATACATATAAAACTCATAACAATTTTGATCATATAATCTACTTTGATTAGGAAAACTTAAGAATGGTTGTGAGATTGCAGTCCAATGCTTTAATGAAAACAAGTACCACATATTGAAAAAGTTCATCACTGAAGCTGCATTCCTAAACTACATGCCACACAAAAACCTAGTTACGATTTATGGTTATGCCACTCATCAAAAGGAATCCATGCTAGTACATGAATACGTGTCCAATGGGACTCTTGCTGCTCATATTCAAGGCCGAACATCAGACAGCGGAACATCATTAACTTGGTTTAACAGATTGGATATTGCAATTGATATAGCAAATGCATTGGAATATCTTCACTATAATGGCATTGTGCACCGTAATGTAAAGTCTCACAATATTTTCCTTGATATAAATTTTTGTGCTAAAGTTGGTAACTTACATTTGTCAAAGAAACTTGATATTGGAGCAACCCATGCTACAAGAGACTTAATCGGAACAAGTGGTTATGTAGACCCAGAACTTGTGTACAAAGGCTTACTTGGTGTCCAAAATGATGTTTATAGTTTTGGGGTGGTGTTGTGTGAGCTTTTGTCATCTATGCTTGCAGAATATTATATTCAGAATGACGAAGAATGTCTAGCAACCATTTTATGCAAAAAAGCTGAAAACCAAGCTTTAGAGGAGTTGTTGGATCGAAGACTTGGCTTCGAATCAGACCTTAAGATCAACAACATGATGACTGCTACGGCTGAGCTTGCATTTTGGTGTTTGAAATGTCCACAAGAATTGAGGCCTAACATGGAACAAGTGTTAGACACTCTCCATGGCATAAAGCAAGGGAGATATGAGATAAACACAATAAAAGGTACAAAAAATTAAGACCATCAAAATTTGTTTCTGTTTTTTTGGGTATGGCTCATAGTTTACTTCAGTGAGCAGGTCGCTTGGCCCATATTTTTGTCGGGCTGCAACTGGGCGAAGCCCCCTGCACTCGGAAGTACAGTTTAGGGGTAACATTGTTAACTATACCATATAGTATTTAAATTCAAGTTATAATCTGTAAAACCTAAACTAATAGAAAGGTTGTGCAGCCGCATGCATAATTGACCTAACTCTGATCAAATATTATGTTCTCTGTTTGCGTTTTATTTTTCCTTTTGAGCTGGTTTACAGTTCCAACACTTTTCCTCTCTAATGTGTTTCTACCTTTTATGTGTTTTGGTATTAACATACTATGCAATTTATATGCCTCAGCTTTCAAAATCTTCCACCATACCGAACTTGAAGAAGCTACTAACAAGTTTGACACTTTTCTGGGATCTGGAGGGTTCGGCAGAGTCTACTATGGTAAGAAGCTGCAAAGGTATCTGCAAATTTTAAATGATGACTGCACACTTTAATTGTCGATCGATAACTAGGTTTTTTTTTACAGGTATATGTTTAAAACTTTTTTATATAGTAACTTCCATTCATTACGATCTCTAAACAGCTGATAGAAACTATAGATACAAGAAAATTATAGAAAAGTAATATTCAATCAAACTGTATTGATAATGAAAATATAAATGATGAGTTACGATAAGCCTTATATAGTCAATGAGAATAACTAACCAATGTAACTAACTTTTACATCTAATATTATGTTCTGATGGCATGTCATTGTATTTATATTTAGGAAAACTTAAAGACGGTAGAGAGGTTGCAATAAAGCGCTTCCACGAAGAGACAGAAAAAACCATTAAACAGTTCATGAAAGAAATTGAGATCTTAAGTCACCTGCATCATCAAAATCTGGTTTCACTTTATGGTTGCAGTTCTCGTCATAGCAACAAGCACATGCTTGTGTACGAGTACATCTCTAATGGAACTCTTACACAACATCTTCACGGATCTTCATGTAGTAAACTATCGTGGCTTACTAGATTGAATATTGCCATTGAAACTGCAAACGCGTTGGTATTTCTTCATGACTCAGGTATCATCCATCGTGACATAAAAGGAAGCAATGTTCTGCTGGATGAAAACTTTGCAGTTAAAGTTGCAGATTTTGGTCTCTCGCGATTTCTTCCTGACTATGTGACTCATGTTTCAACTCTTCCGGTAGGAACTCGTGCTTACATTGATCCAGATTACTATGAAACTGGAAGGGTCAGTGAGAAAAGCGATGTCTATAGCTTTGGAGTGCTCTTATTCGAGCTTATATCATCCAAACCAGCAAGTTTAATGCAAGGCACCGAGCATGTCACTCTTGCTCAATTTGCAACGAGTAAAATCTTAAACAAGGAATTGCAACTGCTAGTGGATCAAAGTCTTCAAATTTCTTTTAATAAGAATGTAGTTGAAATGATAACAACAGTGACAGAGTTAGCATTTCAGTGTGTGCAGTGTCCCAAGGAACTCAGGCCAACCATGAAACAGGTGTTAGAGACTCTACAGGGAATACGCAAAGGGAAATGGGGATTCAACCAAATAACATAGGACTCAAGTTTGGATAAACTCTTTGAAATAGGTGCATGGATCCGAGGCTTTGTGTTTTATCGATAAGGTTGCTATAATTATGTAAATCACAAGTCCATTCATTGATATCTTAAAATTAAGTCATATAGTAAAGTCCCATGTTGGTTCTGGACATAATTCCTGAAGGTCGGTCATTCTCTTATAGTAATACGATTCCTTTTAGTGATTTTACCACATCCGTTGTCGCTATGAGCGACTTCAGGTCTATAGCCATCCTCATGAAATAGTAAAGGATTTTGTAGCATAGATAACTAGCATGAAATTCATGTATTCTTTAAACTTGATTACTTTGAGTCTGCAAAATTATATCTCTTTTTGATAAAGTGTCTACATCTCTCGCAATTAAAGCAAAAACTTCTGATACAGTCGATTCAATATACTTGTAACCTTGCATTCTACATATTCATTCTATGTATCGTAAATGTGAAGTTGAGCAAATTTTGGTAATTGGCATGACTTAGGCAGCAAACTCATAATTGTATAACATGATTAACCTTAATTTTTAATAGTCGATTGTCCCCTACTGTTATTAAGACGGTTATCCAACTTTTCCCCTTGTGAAGTGAATGTAAACATCATGTTGTAAACTCTGATATGCTGCTGGAATTTCTTGCTAGCTTTTGAGTTGTTTGGAAAAGCAGATGTTGGAGCACCGTAGGGGGCAACTTCAAGACTAGGTAATAGTTGAACTTTTCCATTTCCACAACATATTTGAAACTCTGAATTTGTAGCATGTAATGGTGGTCATAAACCTTAAACTGAAAGTAATTATCAAATAAACTTTCATTGTGAAAAACTTGTTTAGTACCTTCTTTGAGCTTGTCCTGTCAAGTCCACAAATTTTCATTTGAACAACAACATGAATCATACTACCCTAAGTGGTAAATTGTACAATGCTTACTCTTGGAAAAAACATGCATTTGAATATTTCAAAAGTTATAAAGGTGAGGAAAATATTAATAGGAATATGCATGATAAAGTTCATAAACAATTATACCTTAGCATCCATGACTATCATTTCAATATGTTCAAGTCCTTGTTTATTGACAACTTTCTATAGATCTAAAATTCTAAGAGCAAACTTCCAAACTTCTTTTGACTTGTTTATGTCTTTGATATCATCAAATGAGTATGCCATTGTAGTTGAGCCAAAAAAACAAAAAAAAAAAAAAAAAAAA
>Ga0099826_10002223_pt1 | contig 12389 bp, 4 predicted proteins | sample Mtrugardesep15_FD_76830 | JGI IMG/M metagenome (GOLD analysis project Ga0099826, IMG submission 76830) | Root nodule microbial communities of legume samples collected from California, USA - M. trunc garden sep15 | ecosystem: Host-associated > Plants > Roots > Nodule | place: USA: California...
TAATGTCATGAAATAATTTTTTTTGCCATAAACATAATCAAAAGTAACTTACTCCGATCCCGATTAGTATGCTATTAAGTTCCGTTGGTGGTCCACTTGCAATCCAAATTGAAGACATGCTGTATTGGTTTGCTTTAAGTGATAGATTGTATGCACCTATTATCGCATGTGCTCCATGAAATATCTTGTTTTGGGTTGTATCAAGGGTAACAGTCTAAAGAATACAAAAACATATCATATTTAAAATATGAACTATTTTGTATTTTATAAAATTATAAATATTATAGTGATTTGTTATAGAATTTATCTTTATCTTAATGAAGAAAATTAATTAATTTTTGAACGAACAAGATACGAAAGATATGGAAAACTATAGTGTTTTTTTTGTATATATAAAAATTGATACTGCAATGTTTCACACAAATAACTTGCTTATTTTTATTGGAACAAAGGTTGATAAAGCTTAATCTTGTTTTTCACGGCCAATCAAAAAACAGGCACACACAAGTTTTGTGTTTGGATTTTGTTGATTTTGTTTTAGACATGTTAATTTAGAATTTAATTACAACCTGAAATTTAAATTTAATATAATATACACTTGATCCATTCCAAATTATACGACGTTATGGTCATTTCACACGTATTAAAAAATGAAATTGATTTTGTATGAAAAAAATATTATGAGTTGTTTTACAAAATTATCCTCAATAAATGGTATGAGAACGATAAATTAAAGAATTGAAAGAAAAAATAATAATAATAAATAGTTAGTGATATGATGAAAAAAATAGTTAGTGATATCATAGGAAAAGTAACATTAGTGTTTCGTTGATATTATAAAACGACTTATAACTTGAGACGATATTTTTCACAAAGCGACTTATAATCTGGAGAGGATAGAGTATATTATTAAAATATATATTTAACGTTTATGATTGAACCAAAATTCAACTATTAAATCATGAATTGACGTCTTTAACTTTTGGTCAATTGTATTTTTCGGATATCAATGATGTATACGTAATATTGTGATAATCAATTAAAATATATCGATTAAAAATACCAACTTACATGATAGTTGGAGGAACTTTGCGAATGCTGCTGAAAATCACCAATTTGTAATTTTGGAGATGGATTAGTAATAATTTGACGTCTTCTTTCCCCATTGTAAATAGGCACTTTTCCGACCGGGCATCCATGCGTTGTTTGACCATAAGAAGGTCTATTGAGCATGCTATTCATTGCGAAAGTAGGGTGAAGCTGGATATGTTGCAATGAAAAGGGAATAAAACACGGTTCAATAAACAATGAAGTATAAATTCATAATTAATTTTGAAGGAAAAATTTAGAACTAAAGCATGGAATAATAAAATGAATGATAACTTTTTTGGTTTGTTATAATAACATATCAATTTGCTAAAAAAAAAGCATACATCAATCTCCTCTGCTTCGTCAAATAAAATTAGGTTTTCACACAATGATAAAGTAAGATAATTAATCTTATAAATTGTATAACTATTATACCTGAATTTTATGATTTTTTAATAAGGGATGTTGTAAAGCAGGTTGCTTGTAGATATCGACACAATCGTCCACTTGATGCTGAATTTGTTAACGAGAATTACAATCAAGTAAATCATATGTAAATTTGTTTATAATAAAAGAAAGTAAATCATAGAGAATACCATGATGTTGTATGATAGTGTGAAATTATTTTTCCCATCTAATAAAATTTTGCTTCTTGCGTCAACTCTGCAATATGTTATGCACAAACTAAGAAACAGAAAGAGAATTAGCGCCATAAAATTTAGATGTTACTTTCACATATATGTAATACTTGTATTGTTGTACAAGTATCTACACACGCAAATTTATACTACCAGTGGTGGTAATTAATATCCACGTGTAAGGATAATATGGCATTGATGGTCGGGTTATGCAAATGTATCAAATCATTTATCAAGTATTAAAGTGTAAGTAGAGTATTGTATCCACATCAATTGTTTTTTCGTCTAAACAAGTCACGTTACTTATTTGGTTTAACAAAAGTAAAATAAAAGAGTTGAATGAATGATAGAGATTGCAATTTTTATATGTTTGCAACAGAACTAGTTACATGTTTTTTGATACAGAAAAGTAAGCAGTGGTTAGGATTCTTCGAACCCCCTATTCACTTGTTGGAATTAAATAATATTTCTATCGCGTTTATTTATCTTAAGTAGACTATTCAATTGATGATGTCGTTGGGACGTTGTAACCTAATCAGTTCGTCAAGTTGCACCTGTTGATCGCACAATTATCCTTAGTTGATTTTGGTTTATCCCTCCAATGTTGAGTTACTCTTTGTTACTATGGCAACAAGTAACAAAGAGTAAGTAAAGCATCGATCCCACAAGAATTGTAGTGGATAAGTTCTAGTATTTCCAAATGCTAAATATCATTTATTAAGGATGATTTTGTAAAACAAGTCATATTTTGTCTTTCTTATATAAAATAAATTAAATTTCTAAACAAGTTTGAAAAGGCCGAAACAATTTATAATTTGGGTCGAACTGAATATTTTTTAAACACCATTTTGTGTCAATGCATTTAAATACTATTGTATTCAAAATGAATTTGGACTATTTTCTCTTTCTCAGAATTCTAAGCGGTCAACATCAATCAATACATTTAATTGTCTTAAATGCATTTTGAGTCAATGCCTTTAATTGTTTTAAATACATTGACTTAAATTATTTCCCATTATTCAATTGCCATTTAAAATGAATTTGGACTATTTTCTCTTTATATGGCTTCTAGAATAGTCAACATCAATCAATACATTTAATTGTCTTAAATGCATTAAACAACATTTTCATTTTTATACATCGATCAAAATGAACATGATCAAGATGTGTGAAATTAGTGATAAAAGATTGAGTTTGTAACTTCACGGGATATGGACTAGATCCCCTGCTGTAACTGCTTCACGTAGTAGTTGATCTCAGTCATAGAAAAATGATTCAATGGTTTATATTTGTTTGGCCAGTTATCACACAGTTTGATCTCGACCATCATTGAAAATCAGACGGTTGAGATCTGTTACAGTAGGACACTGTAACAACACTATATCCCATTCCATAAGATATGTTTCGAATCCAATCTTTTTTTAATGATAAATATTAGTCGTTAGTTCTTAGATTAGGACGTACTCATTTTTATAGATTTGTACTCAAAATCTCATACTTCTTAACGTTTAACTCAAATAAGTTGAGTTAGCACGCCAGATCTGAAACAATTCTAAAATGTCTATAATTGTCATTGTCTTTAATAATACGGTTAAAATACACTTTTAGCTCCAACAATTTTTATCATGAATGAATTTTTGATTAGTATTCTGATGTTGTCTTTTATTAAAGATAGTATTCTGATGTTGTTCATGTGTTAGGGGGTTTGCTAATAATAATTCTCCGATTCTAAAAAAATATACCTGACATGTGAAAAAGTAAATATTTGTGCTTATGATTCATGCTATTAACTATTTTATTTTATTACTTATAAAAAAAGAAACTATTTTATTTTATTAACAAATAAAACATAGAAAATCACACCCTCCCTCTCTCATTTGGAGTTCATGATCTTTCCAGAACTCATCTCAAAATTCTTAGACTTATCTATAACGTCGTCACTGCATCACCATTCGTCTATGTGTGGGGCTCTTCTTCGGGTCCCCTCTTCTTCTTGAGTGGTATGAGAGGTGGGTATCATCAATTAGGACCTAAATAAAAGTGATTTTGACATAAAATAATTTAGAGATTATTTTTTTAGAGATTTTATAAAAAATCAAAATCCATTTTATGTTTGTTTACCGTGATAAAATTTATTTTTGTTTTAAATAATTTAGTGTGTTTGGATACAACTATAAAATGAATTTTTTCTTACAAAATTAGTTCATTCTTTTAACCATTATTTTCTATCTCCTTTAAAAAAATCTATTTTTTAAAAAACTATTTAACAACTTTTTGAAGCTGTTTTTAGATTTTTTAAAAAAAAACCGTAATACAATATTCTTAAAATGATTATTTTATTAAAAAATAAGATTTTTTTTTCCTTAAAAAATGTATAACAAACGGTGGCTCTGGTATGTTTTATTTCTCATTTCATGTTCAAGCCATGCCGCCATGCCAAATCAAATTGGTTATGATTTATGAGTAATTTAAGCATAAGGCTAAGGTTAATATAAAATTTCCCCTTAACAAATTGGAAAGATTCATGTTAAGACTGTAAGTTTCGGAATTTTCCGTCACTTGTTTTCTCCACTGGCATGAAGTTATACGAAGACTTTGCTAATATGCTGGGTTATATTTTGCCTGTCAATGATGGGGAGTTTTATGAAGCTTGCCAAGTCTAACACTGACAAAAATTTGGAGACTTGTGGTATCCTTGCAGGCTCGCTTGTAAGTGTTTCTTTACATTTTTTGTCTTAAATAATCAGCAAGAATAGGTACAAGATGAGTTGCCAAGTTGGAATGCTAATATTAATTTATGCATCAAATGTAGAATTTTCTTTTCATGTTAATTTTTTTGGCAGTGTGCATTATTTACTTATTATAGAAACAAAAGTTAACCGGTTGCTGGAATTGCTTCAACAAAAGATATTTGAACATTCCGTCTCATGTACATAGCTACAGATCATGTTTGTTTTTGTGCATGAACTTGCTTTGTGTCAGGTGTTTTTATGTACTAGATTTAAAATTTTCACCAACGGCTTTTATCGTTGTATCTATCTCTCCTAGTGCATACATCAACTGCGAGATATTGATTGTTCTTTTCCAACTTCAACTGATTTGCAGAAAAACAGAAAATTTTATATCACAGCTCTAATAATCCCCAAGCAGGAGGCAGCATCAAGTTCTGTAAGTACTCATTCAATATAATCGCTTGAGAAACATCTATTACTATTATGATTATGTGCTCTAAAAATGTTACATTTCCTGAACAGTGTCAAGCTACAAATGAAGAGGAAATATTTGAAGCACAGGATAAGCGATCTCTTTTTCCCCTTGGATGGATCCATGTGAGTTTTCTTTTTTCTGTCTTTGGACACTGGCTATAGCTTGTTGAGTTTTTCAAAACCTTTGATGCTATTTTTCCAGATAAATCATATATTGTTGTACCATGTTCTTAAGGATTTGGCTTTTATAAAGTCTAAAGAGTAAAGTAAGATATCTCAACCGTTGATGAGAAAATCAGTGGTTGATGATACACGTGCATGCATATTAAATCATGGATGTTATCGATGGTTGATTTTCTCATTAATGATTGATATTTCCTAGATTACCATGTGAATATGGTACAACAAAATATGATTTATCTCTAAGAGATACTGACACTGGGCGCGATAAAATTATCATAATACAGCCTATGATTTTGTAAGTTTTATTTTAACTACAGAATTTGTTAATATGTAAATGGCAAGGATAACAACTACCATAGCCTTTTCCCACTTGGTGGGTGGTGTAAATGAATAAAAGGAGTCCTATATAATGAGATGTTTGTAAATATGAAGTCTGCCTTAACTAAAATCCCAGAGAGGACAGAGATTTGCATTGTGAGATTGCTTAAGCCTTCAGCTAGTAGTTGAGTGACTAGTTAATGGCTCTGTCTACTGCATATGTACCTAGTCACAAGCTTTCTGATATTGTATACATGTCACAGACTCACACTCAAACTAGAAGGTGTTTGCAACAAATGGAGATTTTGATTGGAGATATTAAAGGCTGACATATGGGCACCAACCATTTTCGAATCTGGGAAGGGTGAGATGTGTACAAGATTACTCCGTACTAGAATACAGGAGGAGAGTACATTGGATGTCATTATATATCATAAAAAGCTAAGAATTTCATTCCATGTAAAGCCCTCTTGCTGCCATTCGTCTATGTTAAGTTTTACCAATATGGAAAAGCAGGCTCTTGTAGGAAATGTATTATCTATAAACAAAATGAACTTGGAGTGATTTTCATAAACATTTAGTGCACTATGTTTGAAAGTTGGCTGAGATAGCATTAGGAGTATGCTGGACAAAGAATGTTTATGAGTCGTTATAAATAAGCTCCTAATTATCTTCCCGCACCGGAGAAAAGTTAAGAAAAAGAAAGTGAACTTTTGTAGAATCTAATCACGAAGGCTGGAAAGAAGAAGAAAAAAAGCCAAACAGTTATCCTACAAGAGCCTGCTTTTCCATATTGGTTTTGGCAGAAGACAAGAAAATATCTACTGCTATGTTTTACTCATAGATCAAATTTCTAGCACTGTTTTTATGAATTGATGGCCTACAACTAGTCATCCTAGATTCAGTTTTCAATATTTACTTATTTGTCAGACGCTTGTATCTTGCATATGATCAATCGCTTAGAAATTTGGTGATTTTGTTAAAATTTGTTTCTTCTACTGTTTCTGTTTAAGATAGGGCTATTTATAATGAACCTGAGGTCTGAAGAATCAAGCTAATTAGATTTGATATTTCTTTGCATTTGAGTTTTAATCCTATTGAATGCTTCTCTATAGATTATGCTGCCAGAAGCTGTTGCAATAGTCATGGCACCAACAGACAGTTCAAGGTAACATCATATGTCTCAAATGTGTTTTGACAGGAAATTAGAGAAGAAAGCGTATTCATATCATTTATAAGTTGGCGAAACCGTGAAAGTAAATTTGAGACTGCTTTAGACTATTCAATAAATCAAATCAGTAAAGTCATTGGAAATTGTATGTCAAACTATCTAATTACTATTTGCAATTATTTTTATTTTATAGGTATGAGCGGTCAAAGCTTGCTAATGGCGTTGAAGACATCTTAAGGTGATTGATTTATTTGAGGCTATTGATTATGAGTTATTTCTGCTTGCTAATTGCATTGACCTATTTGACGCTATTAGTAGTATGAGTTATTTAACTAGTTGAATCACACTATCTAGTTCATGACAACTCCCTCATTGAACTAGAAGAAAGGAATCTTGTGCGACAGAAGTTGGTTATTGATGTTGTAGATAGTTTTCTTTCTATACTATGCTCTTGTGTAGTATATTGCAAAGTTGAAGCACTTTATTTTATAGGTATGAGCGGTCAAAGCTTGCTAATGGCGTTGAAGACATCCAAATACAAAAGACTTTTGGGATAGTAATGAAGATGATAATATGATGTTAGAGTAGTTAAATTATGAACATTTTGTGCTTTTCTTTTAAGCTATTAGTTATAGTTCTTGTTCTTTTCTTCTCTTACAAAGGGTTTTTGCTTTGATTTTTAAGATGCATTCCAGAACCGTTCGCATAGGTTTTTAAAATATTTGAAACAAATTGCTTAGAAAGATTTTCATTCTTGTTCTGTCTGCATTCATGATATCTAGTACAAACTCTTATTCTTTGTTGCGATCTTCTTTCATTTTCATTCTCGGCTGAAATTTCTCACTCAAATTTCTCTAGCTATCTCTCACTCTCAAGCTCTTTTATCTCCAGCTTCTTCAATCTTACTTGGGAAATCTTCGATAATGGCTAGAGGCATGTTGGTGGTGAGCATGGTGTTGGTGGCCTCTAGAAGGATCACATCCGTCATTACTGAATCGTGGTGAGCTCTAGTTCTTAATTTAGTATTTGCGATTCTCAATTGTAGACTCATGCTTCATTTGCATTTCTCAATTTCAGATTCACATTACGTTTGCGATTCTCGGTTTTAAAAGTTGACAAATTATGTAAACCTAATAGGCATAAATTAAGTGGCTCTTGTACTTTGTAATGGAGTTGACAATTGAGTTGATTATGTTAAACTTGTGATTATAGACTGAAATTGATTAGTTTTATTTAAATATGCATCTATATATTTTGTCCAAGATCCAAATTTTCAGGGTTACTTGGTCTTGAACAGGGTGGACATGGAGCAGTCTACTTGAAAAGGTACCAAAATACTCGAAGTTAAGATATGCAGAAGCTCTACTTGAAAATTAAAGATCAGGCCACTAATGTGAAAATGTTGATATTTTGCAGTAGTTAAAATTATTTGCAGGATCTAAATGAGTATTATATATGTATTGTTTGTGATATAGTCAATTTTGTTGTTTTTTTGGTGTAGAACTATGGGTATGAGATTTGAAGACTAGGCAATTTATCCAAGTCCCTGCCAAAGCCCAGTAGCTTTAGTTTTTTTGGTAGGCTAGGTAATTACATGCAAATTTTATATGGTTGATTCATGGTTTTGGTTATATTTTGTTTTTTCTGATTTTGTCTTGCATGAGATTTATGTATGTATGTATATATATGTTGTTTATTAGGGGTCTGAAGAGGAGTATTGGCAAAGAGGCAAGGGTACCTCAAAGGCTTAGGGCAGCAAATCAAAGCAATTTTTAGAATAAATTCTTGAAGTGACCTTAACTAATAATTTATAATAAAATAAATACTTCATAAATTGTAGGGTAAAAATGAAGTCAATAAATAATGTTAAGTTAATTCGATAACGAACAATTATGAATAATTATTAAATCAATTTCTATCAGTAATAAAATCAACTTTAATAAAACAAATATGAACGATTATCAAATCAATTTTTAGCACAAGAAGAATAAACTGTGTCAGTTTTGTTATTTCTATCATGTTGGCTGTTGGCTGCTGTGCGAGCTCTTGAGTTAACATCTTTTCTACAAGCTTCAGTCATCTCCTTTGAGTTTCTCCATTCATACCATTGATATCATATTTGTCACATGATAGAATAATGATAAATGAGTCATATAATTTAATTAGAAGTCAAACCTTTATATCTTTTTCTCCCTCCGTGTCAACTTTTTTATCATAAAAGAATAAAAGGATGATTAGTCTCTCTACTTTGATGAGAAACTGAGAACTCTACAACTAAGAAATTAACTTATTCTTCTCTACACAAAACCAATCAATTGTTCAAAATTCCAATGTTTAATCATATTAGTTGGAAGCAGAATGAGTGAGTAAAAGAGAGCCTTTTCGATTCAAATCTCTAAATTCAATAATACTATGGCAATCTGCCAATAGACAATAGTGCAAAAATATAAAATTATGCAGGCAAAACTCATACCATGGACCACTAAATCCAATTTCACAGAATACATCCAACCTTCCTCAAAGATTCAGTGCGCAAGAGCCACTCATTCATGAGAAAACATATTTACCTAAGCCAATAATCTTAAGACAACTACAAGAAAATTGACTTTTAGTGACGGTGTAAAACCGTAGGTACGTGTCATTTTTCCGTAGGTATATTACCAAAATACCTATACCTACGGCCGTTTTTTCGTGGTCAATACTGTGCCTATACCTATGAATTTTTCCAGTCACTATAACCTATAGTGACGGATATACGACCATTGGACAAATCAAGTTTGTTTTTACTTTATGGCCGTAGGTATAAAGGAGCTTATTTAGAACATTTTTTTTTTATCTGCAGCTCTTTTCCTTCATTACACACTTGAGCAACAACCAACATACTCACATCACATTTCTTCATGCTTATTTAATTGAAATTTCATTTTACAAAAATTAATTTAATTAAAAACTAAATACAATAGATTAAATAAAAGAATTTATGAACCAATAAAATGAAACATCAATTATAATTTATATTGAATATGTCAAGTCTTACACGCATGTCAAATTATAAAATAACTAAAACTAAAAACCTAAGAGGATAATAATTGGATGTATTTTCCTTTGGATTTAAAATCTACTACAAATGCCAATGACAACAAGAAACCGCCCTTAGAAAAGAATATATGCAATAAGCCTTGTAATAACTAATTTTAAATCTTATTGATTTTTTATTCTAATATTTTCTTATTTTTATTAAGTAAACTGATTTTATAGGAAATTTCATGAATTATTTATTTTTAGAATTTATGGTGGAATGAAGTTTTACGTTTAAAAAATATATTACTTTTAGTGACAGTCTAAATCGTAGGTAGAGGTTTTTTATGTCTAAAATGGATTTCCTAGAATTACCTACAGTTTTGTCTGTAGAGAAATGTCTAAAACATATAGAGGGCTTTCCTAATAAGTTGGTCAGCACTATTATGCTATGTGTCAAAAGTGTCTCTTTTTCTGTCCTTATTAATGGCTCTCCCTCTACTATTTTCAAACCTAAGAGGGGCATCAGACAGGGAGACCCCCTGTCTTCCTATTTGTTCATTGTAAGTGCAGAAGTTCTTTCTGGCCTTATAGCTAGCTATCATGATTAGGGAAAAATCCATGGTATTGTTATAGCAAGAAATGCTCCTAATCCCCCAAGGTATTTGTGACAAAATTTAGCAGACCATCTGTAGATTCTGGTGGGGAAGCATTGAAGACAAAAGGAAAATCCACTGGAAGAAGAAAGATTTCCTCTTCAGGTCAAAACATATTGGGGGACAGGGTTTCAGATCTATGCGCGATTTTAATGAAGCCCTTTTGGCTAAACAAATTTGGAGGCTTCATAAACATCCTACATCTTTCTTGGCTAAGTGTCTAAAAGCCAAGTAATTCCATCAAACTGATGTGCTTCATGCCAGATTAGGGAACAAACCTAGGTTTGTCTGGAGTAGCATCTATCATACTCTATGGATTATCCAGAAAGGGGGTTGCTAGAAGATTGGGAATGGAAGTAGTGTTGGAGTGTGAAAGGACAACTGTTGCGTCGGCAAAATGGCTTCAAACCCTTCACTCAAAATAACAACACCAACCACATCATATATGTTAAAGATCTCATGGTGGATCATCAACAGGAATGGAATCAAACTATTATGGACAATAACTTCCTTAGCTTTGAAAAGGATCAGATTAATCAACTACCTATAATCAAAGAAGACATTGAGTACAACTTTATGTGGATGTACACTAAGGATGATATTTATTCAGTGAAATCTGGTTACAATTTCATTAGAGAATGGTACCAAAACAGGGACCAAGGAACTTCCAACAACACTGCTAATCATACTATATGGAAAACTCTATGGAACCTTAATACTATTCTTAGACATAAAGATTTCCTATGGAGGATTATTAATGATTCAGTACCTGTTAGATATGCCCTTCACTCAAAAGGTCTTATGAATGACATGTTTTGTCCTAGGTGTGTTACAAAAATGGAGACGCTAAACCATGTGATTATGGAGTGTCCTTTTGCAAGGAAGATCTGGTTTGGATCTAACCTAATTATAAGTTCCTTGATCAATCTGAATATGGTTATAAGGACTAGTTTCGTGAGTTTATCACCTCAAAAGATACATACACCTTCATCTACACCGCATCTGTGATATATAATATTTGGTTTGCTAGAAACAAGTTTATTTTTTAAGATAGCAAAATCACCGAGGTGGATGTTCTAAATATCATCAGTAAAAACATTCAAGACTATAAAACATGCAATGTTATTTCAATAGATCTGCCTCAATGCAACAACTAGATCTCAAGCGCAACGCACCAGAGAAGCTCGTTGGAAGACGCCATATCCTAATTTATATAAAATCAACACATATGCTAACCTATCGAAAGATAATGTTGGAAATATAATGACGGGTGTTAAGCTTAGGATGGGAAGGTCATCAGCTGGCCCAAAATGCTCTCATTAAGCCCGATATGGTATGGCTAGAGGAAACTCCTACATGTATTGTAATTGATGTCCAATGGGACAATTTTAATCAATAATAATTGAATGTCTTTATTCAAAAAATAAAATAAATAGAGACGACCACCTAGCATTGATAGACGGACAAAATTCCGTTGCCATACGTTGAGCATATTACACGGCTTACGTGGCTGTCGGTAAATGTATACGCAAAATGTATACATCTCCACTAGCTACTGATAATAGTCTATAGTAACGGTTTTTGTCGGTCACTATATGTCAAATTTTTTTATAGTGATGAAAAATAGATCCAAAAAATCTTGTCATTATAAAAAAAAATTAAAATTAAAATACATGTATGGCAGCTGGTTAGTATTTTGATGGAGGTAGAAATGGAACCAAAAATGGCCTTTATCATTCAAATCCTTTTTTATTTTTACTGAACTCTTTACTGAACTCATCACTCGAATCCTTAATTCTCGCTTCTCATTATAAAAAATGTTTTAAAAAATTCCTTCAAAAAATGTCTTAGATTCTTAATCTTAATCTTAATCTTAATAATATACAAACATGGAACAACAAATAGCAAATTTTTTTGCCTCAATCCAATGTGTCACCATTCTAAGGCCTATTAATTAAAAACTAATTTTATTTTTTGCCATTTTAAACATTCACACAACACAAACAATAAAATATCATTATTACACATTTTCCCTCTCCAATTCAAAATTCAAATTTCAAAATTTTTCAAATCCTTCTTTCCCTCCTACTTTTTCTCTTATCCCAACAAA
>Ga0099826_10002224_pt1 | contig 12385 bp, 9 predicted proteins | sample Mtrugardesep15_FD_76830 | JGI IMG/M metagenome (GOLD analysis project Ga0099826, IMG submission 76830) | Root nodule microbial communities of legume samples collected from California, USA - M. trunc garden sep15 | ecosystem: Host-associated > Plants > Roots > Nodule | place: USA: California...
AAAACGGTTCCTATAGGATACTATAGTCATTGCGGGTGCCTAACACCTTCCCGTAGTGAAATCAGCCCCGAGCTCAGAATTTCTAAGGTTTTTTCTCGATTTTACCTTTCCCCAAAAAAAAAATAGAGATATCAATGATTGAAAGGTTCAAATCTAATTAATGATTTGACACCCGAAAATCGCGATAACACATATCATGTCCTTTTTCTATATCAGCAAGTAGCCTATCTTGTGCATTTGCATTGTCGGCAATATTTTCCCATGACTGTCTTAGGAATTCCATATTGGCTTCATTCTGAGTAACCTTATCAATATTGCTAACCTCATCCTCATAATCCACTTCATCACCCTCATCTTCCAATTGAGTATCCTCCACAAATTCAGAAGCTTCTGAGTTTGAGTCATCTACTTCTTCATCTACTACAGGAACCAACTCTTTGTTGTCGTTTACCATATCTTCATGGACTAGAGCCTTTCCCTTGTTTTGATCTCTGATTAAGGGAGTTGCATCAGTCCCTTCAGCTAACACAATGGGATCCTAGTGATTCTTTCCCTGTTCTTTCTCAACATTCTTAGTATTGGCAGCGTTTTTCTTCTTTACAGGTTCCTTCCCTTGTTCAACATTCTCTTCTTTTCTGACATTTTTGCAAATACCAATATAGTGGCCAATTTTCTTGCAATGAGTGCAATATTCAGGCAAGTTTTCATAACTAAGATCCAGAAAAAAGGCAAACCCTTTTCTCTCAACCAAAACCTTGTTCCTCAATGGCTGAGAAACATCCATATCAACCAATATCCTCACATATTGGCCAAACGTTCTCTCCCACATAGGTTTGGAAGCCGCGACATTAGTGCAGATAGGGGTTCCTATGGCACTTGCAATAGCAAGCAAGATCTTTTTGTGCCAATATTCCTAGGGAACACCATAAAACCGAACCCAAACTTGTGCTGAGTTGTTTTGTTGAGTAATAGAGTTGAAATCACGGGACTAAGCAAAGAACGTGATGAACCCAGGGTTCAAGTTCCATGATCTGATAGATCTAACTCTTTTCAGGTCTTCTAAAGTGGCAAAGGTAAACTCAAAGTAACCCTTACCTATATTCTTAACCCCCCATCTACCCAGATCCTTCCATTGTGCAACAAGCTTAGCACGCAAGGCAAAGGTTGAGAGAGGTGTGGAACCCTTAGGGTATATGATTCTAGCATGCAAGTTGTGTTTGCATGCCTCAACTTGTGATAGATAAATATCTTTAGGGAATGTTATAGAGACCCTGTCACCCTTGATGACCGGCTGAGGGAGTTGTGAGATGGGGATATCACAAACATTGTTTAAGGCTTGAGCAACGGATTTCGTAGGTGTCGCGTCATTTTTCGGAGATCAAGGCTATTTGATTAGCTTTTGACTCACTAAATTATTTCACGACTTTGAAAAAATTATTTAATTTAGGTGGGGTCCGGGGGTTGGTTACATAAAGGGAAGGTCTTAGCACCCTTTATGTTCGTAGTACTCTACGAGAACCTTTCAACTTTATTTTACTTTTTGTGCTATAAAGTTACTTAATTTTTTGAGGAAAAGGAGAATGGTGAATAAAGAAAAAATAAAGAAGCCTATTATCTACATTTTTTATTTATTTGGAAGGACTGAGTCATTTGCCTACGTACCCATAAGGAATCAAAACCTCGTAGTTCGGGGTAGAAATTAACGTTTGATTGGTTTTGTGTTTTTTATTAGTTTTGAAAAAAGGTTTAAGAAAAAATAAAAAGCCAAGTGGCAAATAAAAATTGGTTTGTATTTTTTATAAAACAAAACAAAACAAAACAAAACAAAACAAAACAGTGGTGTTGGTGGTTCGACTTTGTTTGGTGTTGTGATCAATGACTTTTGATTTCGGATGGCTTTTTGGATTAGTTACGTGACTGTGATGTTTGGTTTCCTTGCTGGTTTTTTTGATTTTTTTGGATCGAAAAAAAAAAGGTTCCTTGAAGGGTTTTTTTTGTTTCGATTTTCTACAGGTTGTTTGGGAGAATTTTTATGTCCGTTCACTGTGAATTCTTCTTCCTTTTAAAGCCTCGGTCATCTTTCCTGAAAGGAAACTTGATAAATGGTTTTTGAAGAGGGCTTGAATGAGATTGAATGGAATTGAAATGCATGAAACGCATTCCTGGTGTTTTTAGGAAACAAACTTCTGACTTCTGTGTGATTTTCCCTTTGATTGAGGCGTGCTTAGAAAGATTTTTTTGGACCCCACGAACAATATTTTTGGACTCATTGAACAATATTTGACTCTTTGAACTTTGACACTATTATTTTTTTGGACATTACAAAATAAAAATAAAATATTAAAAAATAAAATAAGAATAATGACTAGAATAAAACCAAAATTAAAATTTAAAAAGGTTAATAAAAGATGGAAATTGAAAGATAGTAAAACAAAAGATAAAAAGTAAACAAAAACTAAAAATAAAAATAAAGAGAGAAGAGGGCCCGAATCGGAACAAAAAATGAGGTATTTTAAAATACCTCTCTGCCGAATATTTCAATGAAAAGTCAGAGATTATTCTGGGTCAGAGAATGTATGAATGTGGGATCTTGGGTAAAAAATTAGGGTATGACAGTAGGTTTTTGAGCAATTTTGGGAGCATCAGGTTTGGGATTCGTGTTTGGTGGTGTTTGATATAGGCAAGGCCAAGGAATTAGAACAGGATTTGGGGTGGAGGTGGTGGTTTCAGGCATGGCAGTGGTGGTTGTTGGAGGTTTCCTAGGTTTGAAGTAAACTTTTACAAGGTGATAGGTGAACAGTGCATATTCTCCACTAAAATTGCCAGAGAAAGCATTTTTCCATTGATGGGAAATAGATTAAGTTAGAATTTAGAAAAGAATTTAAAAAATTTATTCCTAAATTTTTTATGAATTCTTTTTCCAAATTAAAAAAATAAAAAATTAATATTTTAATATTTTTTCCGAAATTAGAAAGATTTTTTTAAAAATTCCGGAACTTAATTTTCAAAATAAAAATCTGAATTTTTTAATTTTTGAAAAAAAAATCTGATTTTTTTTCCATTTTTCAAATTTAAAAAAAATAAATTTTTTATCTGATTTTAGCTTTTTAATAAATTAGTTAAAAAATCTGAATGTTTTTCCTGATTTAAAAAAAAACTCTGGAACTTAATTTTTTTTTAAAAATCTGAACTTGTTTTTCTGATTTTTAATTTTTTTTTTTAAATATGACTTTTTTTCGAAATAATTACACACTTTTTAAAAAAATAGGGAATTAATGATGTGTAAAAGAATTACACACATGTCTGGTTAAAAAAAATAAAAACTAAATTAAATACATAGTGGCGTGTCACGTCAGCAAGTGGAGTGCGTCAGATGAGGCCAGGGGCGTTTTCAAAATTATCTTCATATTTCAGAGACAAAATCTAAATTTGTTTTTTTACAGGGGTAAACCGTAACTCGTTCAAATTACAGGGAGTAAAGACGTATTAACCTTTTAAGAAATTCATAAATAAGGGAAATAAAAATTCAACATAATTGAAGAGATTCAGTATGAGTTGTTGTAATCCAACAATAACTCCAATGGAAACAAGTGTAAAACTGAGTAAGGATACTAATGATGAATTTGGAGATGCAACATTGTACAAAAGAAATTACGGTCTTTGACTCTATGAGTTATATGTATAATACAAGACCATATTTTTGCCGAAGTGCTGGCTTGGTTACCTAACAGTAACAGCTGCTAAGAGAATATTGATCGGTGTCTCAAATGCAAAAGTGATTATGGAGTTCTTATGACAAATTAGAAGAATACTATTAAAAAATTAATTGCATATGGTTATTTAAATTCTGATTGGGGAGGTAATCAGGATGAAAAAAAAAACATTGCATGCTACTTATTCATGATAGGAGAAGCTCCAATCTCATGAAGCTCAAAGAAATAGGAGATATATATATGTTGATATTCTGCTGCCTCTTTTTGCAGCTAGTCAAGCACTTCGGATAGATATATATATGTTGCTTGAAGTCGCTGAAGTTGCAAATATGAAGTTATTATTGGATAGAAAATATGTTATAGATCTAGAAAATCACCCTATATATAAGCCATTGAAGGAGAAAACATATCAAGAGAAGGTATCACTTTTCTAAAGGATCAAGTGAACAAAGATATACATATACTAAAGCTTAAATATTGCAAAATTATCTTTAATTAATGAAATGAGAAAGATAAATTAAAAAATTGAAAGAATATAGAGTAATAAATAATTAAAAATATAATAAAAAAGAATATTAATGTTTCATTTCTATTGTAAAGTGACTTGTCATTTGAGATAACTTTTCTACGGACGGAGTATTATTTAATTTTATTTTTGAAAGATACTGAGATCTCTATCTCTACTTTTTTTTTAAAGATATCTCTACCTCTACATGAATATCAACAAAATAAGCATATACCCTCAATATTTAATTTATCAGATGAAGGCCAACCAAAAACCTCCTTGTTCAAATTTTTCACTCTCATCCATCAAACTATTTTACCTTTGAACTGATCGGCCACGACAAATTATTGTTAGTTTTTTAATCTTTATTCAACCTCAATTTCATCAATCTAAGCATATGCTCCTTGATATTCTATCAAAACTTGGCCAATAAAAAGCATTTTTATCTACAATCTTAATCTTCACCCATCAAAACTATTTATCCTTATCATTTCTTCTTTCTTTAGTTTCTTAAATAGTTTCCATTTTCAAAATTAGGACCAAAGTTGAGGGCAGGAATTAATCTTAGTGAAGAAGACTATGAAGTTTGCAAAGAGGTGTATCGATGATATTAAGGAAAAGCAGCCAGGATGGAGGGACAAGTTCTTGTCATACAAAGAATTGAAGAGGCTTATACGATTGATACATGATGATGGAAATGAGGAGGCAGAGTTTATGAGTTTGTTGAACAATGAAATCGACAAGTTCAATGATTTTTTCATTGAAAAAGAGGAGGAATTCATTGTCCGATATAAGGTTATATATTACCACTTCCTTAAATATAGGACTGGTTGATTAAATTAGGAAAATTAAGAAATTTGTTAAAAATTGATACTATTATTTTTTACAAATTTATCAATTAAGAGGGAGAACAAGAATAAGTTTATGTTATCATTAACATTTAAGTATTTTTTTGAAAAGGGACAAGACATTTTTTCAGAGGGATCTTTATATATTTAAAGGCAAGGGCATTACTGTATTTGTCCCCTAGGTGTGTTTGAATCGAGGGTTTATGAGAGAAAGAGAGGAGAGTTTTACTTTTCTTTTTTTAAATTACGGACTATATAACATGTTTTTTTAAAATAAATCAAGTATGATTGAAATATTATATGATCTCATCATGTTGACTTGTAATTTAAAAATGAAAATTAAACTCTCGCCTCCTATATCCTACATCCAAACACACCCTAGTGAAAAATTATTTCCATGCTTATAAAAAAGGAGCTGTGTTAGTGCAGGAGTTAGAGCAGAATATCAAGAGAGCAATCAGTTTAAGGGGAACAAATGGAAGTCAGTCAACAGAAACTGATTATATGGAGATGATGAATACTTTAACAAAATATATTGTTGATTTACATGGTGAAATGGTACTATTAATAAACTACTGTAACATCAATTACACAGGTATCGTTCTTTCTTTCATCATAACCTTAATCAGGGAAGGATCTAGAAATTAGGTTTAGGGGAGACCAAATTGAAAAGTATAATTTAGCAAAGAAAATAAATAAATTTTCAAATGCAAAACGATATTTTTAAAAAAAAATTATAACTGACATTTTCTTCTAATAAATTAATTAATCTTCATGCTTGCATAAATGTGAGGCTTTTAATTTTGCAGGGTTGGCTAAAATTCTGAAGAAATATGATCGGAAGACAGGCGGGCTTGGGCGCCTGCCATTCGTTCAGAAAATTCTCGAGCATCCCTTTTTAAGCACAGATCTGATTTCAAAACTTGTGAGAGAATGTGAAAATATAATAGATGAGGCATATCAAGCTGGTGAAGCAGCTGAAAGAGTAAATGCAGAAGTTATATTCGATGGAAAAGAATCGTTGAAAAGAACAGTTGAAGCTTTACTTACAAAACAAGAGAACGTGATGATCGTCGAAGAGGGTACGACTTCTTTGCAAAATGAGTGAGGTTAAATCTTAAACACACTCGGTGAGATGATGAAGTTCCTCATTTTCGCTAGTTGGTAAATCGTTTGTGGTTGGAGATGCTTTATTTTAGATATTGAGAGTTAGAAATCCCACATTAGATAAAAAAATTGATCTTGAGAAACTTTGAATGAAGATGTGGTGTCTAGTTCGAGTTGCTTGGTTAATATTTTTAGGTTAGTGAGACATCAAGTTTTTGCTTAAGTCTATTTTCCATAGTATACCAATTTTGTTTTGAAAAATGGAAGACTCGTGCAAATAGCCAATTTTACTCGTCATTTAAACTAATTTATTTACAATTTTGCCTTTTTATACTGAATATAAAACTTTGTAACTTCAATTATTTTTATCGAGAAAAGCGACAAACATTGGCTTGTGCATGCTAATAACAAATATTACTCAAACAAGAAACAAAAAAGGAGCATTACTATGAAAAGCTTAGCTCATTTTCAACAACAGATTCATCCAGCAAGTTGTTAGCCTCCATTCATCATCCTAAAAACATAGCCTCAATGTGGCTAATGCCTAATGGGAAAATCAAAGTAAAAAAAAAAATAAAAAAAAATTACCCTCTCTACAAACTCCCATAACTATGCAAAACTTGAGTGAGCAATATGCTTCACAAGAAGAATCAAATTATACAAAAACCTAAGAGGCAAAACAACAACCCTTCTTTCCACCACCATCCATTTCATTAGGAACAATTATCCTACTTCCCTTAAGAAGTGCTGAAGTCCCATTTTGATCATCACCATTGGTAGTGAGTGGTTTCTTTGCATTTATTCGGTATATCTCCGTTAAAATCGTTAAAAAACAAGTTTCGACATTGGTGGCTTCAAGTGCTGATGTTTCCATAAAGAAGAGGTTCTCTCTTTGGGCAAACTCTTCTGCGTCTTCTGTTGGAACTGCTCTAAGAATAGAAAGATCGCATTTGTTTCCAATTAACATGATCACGATGTTTTTATCGGCATGACTTCTCAATTCTTCTAACCATCTGGCCATGTGATCGAACGATTGACGCTTTGTCATGTCGTAAACTAACATTGCCCCAACTGCACCTCGATAGTATGCACTAGTAACTGCCCTGTACCTATAAATAAGAAAAAGAGGCAACTTTCAGAGACCAAATTAGCAAATTAATGCTTCAAATGCAATATGTTTAATGCTAAAAAGATTATATAAAGTTGGACAAAAAAACAACTCAAGCCAGGAACCAAGGACTTGGATTCCCCATAGTCAAGGAGTCTTGCACTAGGTTCATCGAAAGCCGATTAATAGAAGTCGAACGGTTCAAATTAAAATATGGGCAAGTAAATACGCAACACTATAAATAGTTGATCGAAATTGGATAGTTGATATCTTCATGCAGGAACTAACTGGTTACTTATCAGATAAATCATATATCAAGGATTACTTATATCACAAGGCATCAAGAAAAGAAAAGGAAAAGAGCCATTAAAACCAAAAAGGAATAGAATTGTTATCAATAATATGAGGACAAAACCATACAAATATACCAAGCTATAGTGATCTATTTCTTCTAGAATTTTCTAAGTAATTCCTTAATGTAAATCTTGTAGATTACTTAATCATGTAATCATTGTACTCAAGCCATGCATTGTGGTTTAATAAATTCATATTCTTTATTAAGAATAATATAATATGGAATTTTTATTCATAATTTTTCATAGTCTGCTGATGAGATACAAATGACATATTGTAAAGACATACAAACATGAGACTGAGACAATACAAATCATTGTAATATTGCATTCAATTAACCTTAGTAGTTTCAGCATTTTCCATTTATTTTCAAAGATCTTGTGCAATTGTATAACATTACTAAACTAACTCTAAGAGGCAATTAAATTCTTATATTTCTTATAGAGAAATGTGATACAGATGCAGTTTTTATGGTTGAATTTTAAACACAGTAAGTAGACATGTTATCACACACTACAAAAGACTTTTAACATAGATGCTAAAAGCTTTACATTTTGTAAACTTAAAACAAACATCATATATTTATCATTTCAACTTTATCATATGCGCTAAACATTATCATTTTAGACCTATAATCTAAAGAGTTGTCCTCATGAACTTAGCTCAATTGGTATGGACATTGCATTATATATGCAGTGGTCGGGTGTTCGAACCCCGAACACCCCACTTATTCATCTAAAAAAGTTGAATTTCTAACTACTAGACAACTTGACAACATAAAAAAGTTCATTTAATATCTCTTGACATCAAATTACACCAACATACAACAACTTTCCGAATGACTAATGCAGTTCACACACGTGGTTAAGGCAGTTCAATGAATGGTTGATGGATATATCAAGATTAGATAACTCACTAACAACCAATTAAACTCATTTGTTGGGTTCAAAGAGTCTAGTAGCGAAACTCGCACATAATAAATGGGGAAAGAGGGGGTATAGATTATTCGAACACGCATCCCAACACATCAAATTTTCTGCAACTCTTTAACATTTGAGTTGAATTCACAGGACGCAGCCAATTAAACTTTACTAACCACAAATTTGAAGGTTATTAACCACAATTTCAGGTGTTCCAACTACATGTAAATTTGAATACCTGAAAATCAAGGTTAATGAAGTATGATTAACAAGTTGCGAAACCTAATACATCTATTAACCTATTTTAACATTTCACTAACCAATTAAAAAAATTAACGAATTTAGATATTACAAATTGATGTTCAAATAACATTTCTGCATCACATAACTTGATCACCATATCCTAAATAAAAAAATACTCAAGAAATATCCCTTCTCATTCAAGAATGGATCTAATAAACAAAAGGGTAAATAATAATGATAATTATATTGGCAAAGATTCATACCTTTCTTGACCTGCCGTATCCCATATTTGAGCCTTAACGGTTTTATTATCAATAATCAAAGTTTTTGTTTGAAATTCAACACCAATTGTGGCTTTAGAATCAACTTTAAATTCGTTCCTTGCAAAACGACCGAGTAATTGAGTTTTTCCAACTGCAGAATCACCAATCAATACAACCTTGAATACATAATCGATCTTTGTGTTGTAATCACCGTACAAATTAGACATTGTCACAATCCTCTAACCCAATTCAATATGCATTGAGAAGGTTAATTAATTAATTAATCTGTGTATAATCATTGATGTTTGATTTTTTGATTGATTGAAAATTGAAAATGGTGATCTGGGTATGATGTTAGATGGGGATGAAATTGGATAACGAAAATGAACAGTTTTTTTTTTTCTTTCGAATCTGAGTGTAATTGGTTTTGCTTGCGTTCCACGGAATAATTGTAAATAATTATTTCATTTATTAACTATTTTTCTTTTATAAACCAAGGTATCATTAATGTGTATATGTGGAAACTAGGACAAGTATTTACATATGGCACACTATGTTGGTTGAAAGATATTCTTTAATAACTATTGTGAACTCGTTAATTAAAGCACATCAATAAACTTAGAAGTGTAGAGTAAGTGATGGACTTTTTCAACAAATATATCAAAAATGGCGTCATGTAAAAATATTTATAAAGACTCCTTAAAAAAGTGATAATATTTATAAAGAAAGGTTTCCACGAGGATTATTTTTTCTATTAGGCAATTAATTAATACTTATTTAAATGTAAAAGTGGAGGGTTTTTCATAAGAGTTGATATGCAAAAGAAAATTAAATTAGAGTCTTAGAAAGATGACGAGTTATTAGGATTGTCTGAATCCATGTATGTTCTTGTTTGGTAATTTGAGATCCTAAACAATAAGAATTTGATTCTCTTATATCTAAGAGAATAGACCTAGAGTAATTTCTTGGCCCAAGGTCCCCTATATGTTCACATGTTCACAATAGTATAATACATGCAAATAGGGTGACAATGGTCTTCAATCTTGTTGTCAAGGGGTGAAAATCGCCACTTCTACCGCTGAGGTCACACCTTAAGCCTTCATAGTCGTCAACATTTGGACATTCTTCTAGACAAACCAGCCTCATACATGAAGGTTAACTTTCATAAATCTCCATTTCCAAGGTGATCTGCTCGACATTCTTCCATCTCCCAACTTGAAACCACTAGTGCACCCCACTTCCTCAAAGTCCTATTTTAAACCAATTGAATATTGCAGAGAGTCATCATTGTCCCCCCACTCGAGATAATCCTTCTTGAAGCGTACGGTTTTGTGACACTTGAATCACTTGTACTAAGACTTGTCACAACCCTTTGAGTTTGCATGATTTTCTCTAGTGACACGACTTCCTATTGAAACACTCAATCCTTCACCACTATCATGAACATTCGAGTCCTTGAACTTGGTTAACTTATTGGTTCTTAGTGCAGTTTGGACTTCATCTAAGGTGACAATATCATGTATGCCGTAAAACATTGTATCCTTGATTCAAGGATAGGATCTATGTAATGAACACAATAATAGTAGACTCTTGTGTTCATCCTCAATGTTCACTTCAATGTTTATCGAATCATCAAATATTTTGTTGAACTTCATTATTGACTTTGTGATGGTTTTTGACTCCACCATCCTAAAAGAATAGAGTAGTTGTTTCAAGAATTGTGTATGAGCCAATGACTTGATCTTATACACTGAATCTAACCTTTCCCACATAGCCACCGTGGTTGTCTCCTTCACGACTTCACTTAGAACCTTATCTAGACGTCTCTGCTTCACCCCTCAAGACTCGATAGCAGGTTTCTGACTGTGTTTGGGAAAAAAAAAATAGATATAATGGTGTACTCTTTCTGGAAAATGAATCAGGTTTGTGTTTGTAATTTGCTTCATGTTTGGATCAGAAATTTCGAAGTTTCAAGCAATACTTGTAAACATACATTAGTGTTATCTTCTAATTTTATTAAGTTGATGGCATGTTATACGCCACCAATTAGATGTTGCTTGATTCAAGGTTGAGCATGAACAATAGCGGTGTTGGTAAAAACACCGTGATGAGTAGTGTGTTAGGAATTGGTAGTGGTGGACGCCTGGACGGTATAAGAGGCATCTGGTTTCGCCAAGAACAAATGTGTTTTTGAAGAAAAAACTGTGAATCCTGAAGAGGATACTACTAGTACTAACTAGCTTTTCTTATAATTAGGACCAGAGAAAGTATAAAATAGCGTGGAGAAAGGTGATCGTGTAGAATCAAACTCAAGATCAATACATCAAGATCAGAAGACCATTGATGGCGTGAGTGTACGAGAAAGATTATCGCGTGGAATCTAACTCAAGGATAGGGAGAGGAAGGTTTTGAGGGAAAGAGAAGGGGAAAGGAAAGTATGTTCAGTGCCAGACCCCATTTGTTAAGTGATTAGTGACTTTTTTTTCTTCTTCTTTTCCCCTCTTTCTTCCATAGATAATGACATCCACTTAACAGGTAATAATAATTATAACATCAATTTTTTTCCCCAGAAAAGTTAAAGTTTGATAAACAAGACAATACTTTTAAAAAGAGCTACAATTGATACAAATGTTAATATCAAAGAGTCCATACCATAATTACTAGACATATTACAAACCACTCATAAATACAATAAAAAGAGAGGAAAAAATACAGTAAGATAATCAAACCATGCTGATTCAATCTCTTTTGTCTACTGAGAACAATCTCCAAATTTTAGCATACTTCTTCATTCTTCAAGCTTTTAGCAACCATGACATATATATAGAGTCCATTGATTATATATTTAACTCTGATTATTAACATTATTATTTGATTTGGAGATAACAACATTTGTTTTCTCAGTGTCCACCTCTACCATAGGATTTTCAAATAGATAATCAAGTTTAATAGATTTCTTCCTTAACTTATAACAAATTCTATACCTAACTGTTAAAAATTGACAATCTGGAGCATCTATAGTCACAACCAACGCATTCGAATTCGCTAAATCAGACAAACGTGTCGAGAAATTTGGAAACCAGTTAAACTTTATGTCACCCTTACACAAATCTGAATCCAAACGTACCAAGACTGAATCTTCAAATTTTTGGTGCTTAGAATCTCTCAAACTTATAGACACATTAAGTGTTTCTTCGGAAATTTTATAGCTATTAACTATAGAAAATTGTACCAACCCAATATGAAGAAAATTATAGTTACTTCTATGACTTCTAATGTCATCTCTTGATAGCAAATACACATCTTTGTATTTCTCTACTGAAA
>Ga0099826_10002225_pt1 | contig 12384 bp, 4 predicted proteins | sample Mtrugardesep15_FD_76830 | JGI IMG/M metagenome (GOLD analysis project Ga0099826, IMG submission 76830) | Root nodule microbial communities of legume samples collected from California, USA - M. trunc garden sep15 | ecosystem: Host-associated > Plants > Roots > Nodule | place: USA: California...
ATCGCACTTGGAGAGGAAATTTTCGTGTTTGGAAAAGTTGGAGAAGTGAGGAAATGTGTTCTGTCCCGTGTATATGACTTAAGTAACGCTGCGCTACTTAAGTGGTGCAGCAAACAATACTTGCGCTAGTTAAGGTGCGCGACGCTACTTAACTAGCGCAGGGGTAAAATAGGCATGGCTGCAGGGCGCGAGCAAAAATTGTTGGGGGCAGAGCAGAATTCTAAATTTTAATAACTTCGTTTCTTAAATTTCTCTAAAAGATCAAGTGACTTCAACCCTTTAATGTAATCTTCAACTTCATAGAAAGTTTTAAATTACATGTTGAAAACTGATACATAACTCTCACAGAAATACAATGCTACAATGCAAGAAACCATTAGGAAAAAGAAGTCCATGATCTTGTTTTCAATCAGCAAAGGGGTATAGTCAAGATTTCGGCATGATACTGATGTTGACAATTTGATCCAATCCTCCGCGAAATTACCAATTTTCTCACCAAACCAAGTTCTTGCATCCCAACTGAACAAAAAAATCTTTTAAATCAGACATTTACCAGAAGGAATCTCTCATATCTTCATGTTCCTAGTGATTGTTTCGTGCATTTCGCTCTTCAACTTCAACGTGGTGAGCATTGATCGAAGCTTCTCCAGAGACATTTTGAATGACACTGGTTTCTAGAGGCCTAATAGATATTGAGTCAGAGAATTCCATGGCTGGTGTTTCTTCATTCCTTTGTTGCATCTCCATTTCTTCATTGCTTGTGGCCTCCATCAGAGAGTTTCACTTGTCAGTATATATCTGCCATGCATGATCAATGATCTAAACAGCACTACATTTAACTCTAACACACAACATATAAATATTAAATATAATATAGTTTCTATTGTAAACAATTAATCAATTATGTCTATATATAGCGATCAATACTTGCAAACACTCCATGGCCAATTATGTAATCACAAAATCATTGAATAAGCAATCATCTTGGTCATGTGTGACACGCGATCACGATAATCATCAAAATGTGTATTTTGTAAGTTAGTCTGGTCCTCACTTATTTAGGGACCAAAATTACTCCATTTACTCTAAACTCATTATATATTTCATAATGAGTGTTGACCAAAAGACTAATAGAGTTATCAATACATACTTGTGGAAATTAATCCCATTTACCTGCATTTCGGATATTTCTGTCGAAGATTTCACAGTAGGTAGTAGGGACAAACGGCAAAGCGGGCAGGTACTGTGGCTGGAAAGCCAAAGATCAATGCAGCTCATGTGAAACGTATGGCCGCATGCAGGTATCTGTTGAAGTCTGTCTTCTGGTTGGTAGTCCAAAAGACATACTGAGCATCTGCAACAAACTTTTAGATGAGGAAAGCGAAATGTAACACATGTTTTGATTTAATCAACGAAACAAAAAAGAAAAACATACATAACAAAAGACTAAAAGTTGAGAGTATCAGCAAGATCAAGTTTTATGAATCCAATTTAAGGGGATGTTTGGATTGACTTATTTGATCTTATCTACTGACATAAAAACTGGTGAGGCTGTTTGGGAGAGCTTATGGAAACAACTTATAACATGTCCATAAGTTAGTTGCTTTCAGCTTATTTCCATAAGGTCTCCAGAATAGCATATGAAAACAGCTTATAGTTTATATAAAAAAAGTTTTGTTTTGTATTTTCTTTTTCTGTTGAAATAGCATATGCATGAGATTTTACATAAACACTTATGATATAAGCGCTTATTATCATGTTTATCCTCCCTAAAAGAAAACATGTTTATCCAAACAGGACCTAAATATCAATGCGCAACATACAATCTAAGTAAGCTCATCATAAGCAGTTTTTGACAAAATTTTAACTTATTTCCTGCTATTAGAGCATGTCAACAAACGAAGATCAAGACATGTTTTCTGAGTCAGGCATCTTTTGCAAGGTAGAAGAATTAGGGTAAGTGCAAGCAACTCTATAACATAGTAATTTTTTCATGTCCTAAAGCATATAACATCTACAAGTTTACAACATTAACTCTTGACTATATCAAGAGAAACCAAAGAATTCAAATTGGTAAACATCTATATAAATTAGTTTTCTAGTGTCAGTATCCATAGCCCTAAATTTGCATAAATTATTTTCAGTTTATTTTCTGAAGCTTATCAGAATAACTCAGAGAAACAATTTATACAGAACTTATGCACAATTCCAACTAACTTTCTTGTAAATTTAGAAACAACTTATGCACAAGCTCTCATATGATAAATTGCTTATCAAATAAACTTTTAGTTCAGTTGTATCGGATAAAAAATGAACTTTTAGTTAAGTAACTTGCACAAACACTCTTATGCCCACAACAAAAGATTCTATCACACACTTTCTTCGATATCCGTCTAAAATTTTCCTCACTATAATATTCAAAACCGGAAATAAAAAACTGTATTTGTAGCATTTGTCATTGTTAGTTCAATTTCAGGCAGGATTAAAAACAGTTACAAAAGTGAATCATGAAAAGGACAGTGGCTATTAAACTGAACTACTTACTGTGTATCTTTGACAGAGAAGCTTTCATTGTACACAATAATAGGCAACATCTCTCTCAATTCTTTCTTCAATCCCAAATCAGACTGTGAAAAAAGAATAGAACTAAAGAAAGTTAAAAGAAGTCAGTTTTAACTTAACACCAGTGGATTATCAGATTATCCATGTAGCACGACTGCAAGTTCCGAAATGAAATTGAAGGCCTAACTCAGCCTTAAAAACCGGTTTGTAAGGTGAGGATTGTGTCACCTATATAAGCTCTGCTTGGTGCATGAATCGGCCTTAAAAACCAGTTCATAAGGTGAGGATTGTCTCACCTATATAAGCTCTTATCAAGAGTCTTATTTATCCGATGTGGGACATGGGTTTTTCGCAATACCTGTCACGTCACGCCTATGTCTAAACATCTAGAGTGGGACCAATCTTGGATAAGCTATATATCATATTAAAATTTGGATCGGACATTGTTAAAGAGCCCCACATCAGTTGAGAGATGACATTAATAAATGTTTATAAGTCGGCTTTGTGAGGTTGTGTAAGAGCCAACCACAATGTTTAAGATGGTATCAGTGTCTCCTCCAAAATCCATTGGGCCACCTGCTAGCTTTCTTTCATTTATAATAATGTGGGATATTTAACAATTAAGAGTGCTTATGTGTGTTGTTGTGTCGAATGTCAAATACTGCCTCCGGTCCTATTTTTAAAGAGATATTCTAGTCGGTTGGTCCATCATAGTTAAGACAAGGTATCTTTGCTACATAAGTAAATGAAGAACAAGAAACTCAAAAGAACATGAAAATATTCACATATGGTATTACAAAATGTAGAATTACTTACAGTGGAGGTGGCATTGTAGTTATGATGATGTTGTAAAACAGAAACAGACCAATCAACCCTTCTTGGTCTCAAATAAAAAACATAAAAAAGAAAAAGAAGAATTACAGTGAAGAAAATTGGAACAGAGAATATAACAGCTCTGTACAGTTTCAGCTCAGCTACTCCAGAAGCATCAGATCTGTTACCACTCTTGCTGGAACAACATCCTGAATCATTAGAAGAAGAGCCTTGAGATTGAGACATTATAACTAGTTTCCATATAAAATCATATATGAAGTGAACTTAATTATCGCATTCACAAATAACTTCAATATTAGATGGGTGCATGTGCATACCGACAACAAATAAATTAAGAATTAATATATTAAATTTATTGTTTGAAATTTTAGCACCAGCACAAGTTAGGCTCAAACGGTAATATTAACCTCACATTGCTAACTTATATCCTGAAAATATATGTTAAAGAATTCAAATGTATTGTAAAAAAATAATAAAAAAATCAAAAGTAATAGTTTTAACTTTTAAAAAACAATATTCTAAAATTATTCTTCAAATTTTAAAATTTTGTCTATATAAGCATGACTCAGTTGGTAAAAATATTATAAGAGTTAAGATTTGAACCTTGATCATTATTTATCTATTAATCTAATATCTATATGCTCGTAGTCTAATCTAATATCTATATCATATAAAATCAAATAATCCAAATGCTATAAAATATAATAATTAATAGATTGGATCAAATTCATCCATTTTCAAAAATTTAATGCATAATTTTTTTGTCAAGTAGCCTAACGAAGCGATTAAAAATTCACTTTATAAGATGAATAAGTGAAGTATATGCACTTCCCGAGTTTAGATAAGTTGGTAGAGACAATACATAATATAACACAATTTGCTCATAAATTTAGCTAGGGCGGCATGTTTTTGGACTAGTCACACCGTATCTTTAATTCTTATCCTTCTTGTATTGAACATTTGTTGATTAATGATAATAGTTAACTTTAAAAAAATTTAAACTATTAAAAAAGAATGTTTTGGGCATAGTAAATAAAATCTGTTTTGGGTTAAGTTGAAAAAAAAATGCGAGTTGGAAGGAAAAAAGTGTAGGCTAAAAGTTTAAAACAAGAACACAAATAAAAGCCTTAAATTTTTAATAAGGATAATTCTAGTATTTTAAAATAAATGTAAGGATAAATATGTCAATGTAATTAAAATTGTAATAACTCATCTCTCCACCATTTCTCTCCCTTCCAAAAAAACCTCAATTTGAGGTGGAGCGATAAATGAGTTTAGAAGGGATTTTGCTTCTCTCTCCATTTATCCTCTCCCTTCCTAAAACTTGAATCAAACATATCAGATTAAAGAGAAATGCTTTTTTAAGCGAATTAATTTTTCGCGGAACATCACGATACAATTATACCAAAAACCCTTTATTTTTTGTCACTGCATGATGGCCAAGTGGGACCTGTTTTTTTGTTTATTTTTGGAACAAAGCATTTAAGTTTTCGAGATACATTCGTGTGAATTCTCTCGCGATGTATAGCGATACTGCAGATTAAAAATATCCCTTCACCTCTCCTCCAAAAACCTTCAACAAAACAGACTCTAAAAGATTAATCGTTTTGTTGGTATTTAGAGAGATTTTTTGGTCAAATATTAATATCATTATGATCTGGATATATAAAGATAGATATAGTACTCTTACTCAAGAATCTTATGGTTTACATTTTTCAAAAATAAAATTGTCTTATAATTTCCTAGTTTTGAAACTATAGCTACATTGACCCAAAGGTTATAGTTTAGATAACTAAATTACACACCTAAATTAGATATTCGTATTTTATGTCGGCTCTCATACTAAACTTCATGTGCACACTTGTTCTTAATTACATTATGAAAAGAAATCAGCTAAATTATTTGGGTACAGTTTGTCACGGCAATATAGAAATTAATATGTTAAATCACGATTTATTCAATCAACACAACATCTAAAACGTAAAGTTCTTATTCATAATTTGGAGTACAAAAGCTCCATATTTTACAAGGAGAGTACTTTGTTTATTTACATGGCTTCTCATATATTGGAGTCTAGTAAACCGGTCGCTTCTCAACTTAGGGCTTATAAGTTGGTGGCTTTTCGGTCAAAGGCTTGTACACCGGAGGTTTCTTTATAGATGGCTTGTAAAACGGGCGCTCGAGTGGTATCTTGTATGCTGGAGGATTATCAACTAGTGGTTTGTATGGATGTGGTTTCTCTGCTGATGGGGGCTCGAACGGTATCTTGTAACCCGGAGGATTATCAACTAGTGGTTTGTATGCATGTGGTTTCTCTGCTGATGGGGGCTCGAATGGTATCTTGTAAGCCGGAGGATTATCAACTAGTGGTTTGTATGCTTGTGGTTTCTCCGCTGATGGCTTGTAAACTGGTGGCTTCTCAATTGATGGTTTGTAAACCGGTAGGTTTTCAACCGGTGTCTTCTCCACCGAAGGCTTGTGCACGGCGGATAACTTCTCAGTTGTTGTTTTATAATCGCGTGGATCACAACATTTAACACCAGCATAAGGCTTTTGTTTTTCACAATCAATACAAGCAGACACATACCCGTGAGGGGTAACCATCAAACTAACCAGAAGTAATACTAGGAAGACAAAGGAAGCCATATTCTTGGTGATTTTTGTGTTTGGTGCATAAAACACAAGAGTGACTATCTTCTTTTATAGTACCTGTCTTTGGTCTTTATGAGTCCACTCACATTAAGGGATAATTATCTTAAGAATTAATTGGAGAATATTTGCAATCAATGTATAGATGCAAACCGATTGCTACACATTCATTCTCAACATTTTTCCTAGCTGTATGGTAAAGAATATATTTTAGTCAACCAGTGTGAATCAAAACAAGAAAAAGAAAAAATCAACAGTAACAACTAAACCATAGAGTTCTTATTATTAATTTGTAGTACAAAAGCCAATATACAACACTGTAAACAAAGGATTCAAACTAAGATGACAAGAATATGAAATATTTGCTTGAAAACTATATTGATTACTTATTTTCATGGACATGAGGAACTATACGTAAATATCACCTATTAGGGCATATTTTCTTAATAGCATACTTTTGAAACGAGTGCCATCATCTGCATATATAGGGGTACTTAATTTGGTGGTGACGCGGATTCTAATATCAAGGCTTCTCAACCCGTGGTTTGCGGACATGTGGTTTCTTTACCGGTGGCTTGAAAACGGAGGGCTTCTCAACTGATGGTTTTTCAATCGGCGCCTTTTTCATCGAAGGTGTATTCACCGGTAACTTCTTAGTTGATGGCGGTCCACTATAAGAAGGTGGAAGTGGTTCATATTGTGCAAGACCCTGTGGGATGACAATGAGAACAATAAGGAGCAACAGTAGGAAGCGAAAGGAAGCCATCTTAGTGTGATTTTTGAGTTTGGTACATAAAACACAAGAGTGACTAGCTGCTTTTATACTAGTCTTGGTCTTTGTGAGTCCACTCTCATGTACGAAAAGTCTTTAGTTTTTGTGAACTTTTCAAAGTTGATGCTGTTTTTTTTTTTTTGGCTTTCGTACCGGTTTCCGACACACCAATGGTGGATGACTAATCTAGCTCATGCGTAGAGACATGCACACCGACCAAGCGTTGTTTCCCTTGGAAGTCGAACCCGGTATTTCCTGGGTACGTCTTTGGAAGGAGCTCTTTGCCACTGAAGCCCATGCAACTTGGTTATTTGATGCTGATTTTGTTTTCATATGAATGTGATATTTCAAACTATATGGCAATTTGAGTGGACAAGTTGCATAAGGTGACATTTTTGCACACACCACGACACGATCATGTTGCATCAAGGTACTAATACTATTGATATTAATTATCGATGGTTCTATAACAAGGAGACAGATATTTAGAATGGTTGGATGGCAGCACACATAATGGATTTAACTAGATAGGGCAGTGATGAGAACATGTATGGAAGATATGTAGCCAGCTCATATATTATTGCACAACTTGGGTCGAGCAAGGAGATATCAAAATTCATTCTATTAACCTATGAGACATAACACGAGGGATATTTAATAAGGGTGAAATTCTTTTCGCCCCATATCCTTCTCGAGTGCCCTACGAATTTTTCATTTTACCCCGTCCGAATTCTTTTATCCCAAGCGTGTATTTGCTGTTTTGTGATTATAGAATCCGAAAGCTTTCAAAACATACAAGATCAATAAACTTTCTAATAAACCATATTCTACATCAACAATAACATAATTGAACTACAACAATAGCAACAACATAAATTCAACAACGACAATATATAGCAACATAAATTAAACACAAACAAGATCATGGAAGAGTCAAGCTAGTTTCTTCATCGGGTTCATCAATACATGTCCTATTTCTTCGTATGTGTTAGGACGAATCAAACTTGTCCGAATAGCATCTCAACAAAGTAATATCTATCTTGATTGGTCCCTTAGAACAATATTGAACAAATATATAGAACATTGTTCTCATATCTCCGTCGTTTTGAAGTTTCATATAGATGAACCAAACACGTCCATCTAAATCAACAAACAAATGACGATAATCAACACTTTCACACCCTTTTGTTGTCACCATGGTTGAGACAACCATTAATTTGGTCAAATTGATCATTCAAGTTAGAGAGTGTAACATGAACATTGATTCTAAATAGACATGGTTTTTCATATTTATAGTAAATTATAGGTAGGTTAGAGTTCATTTCGACTACATAAGTGTTAATTGTTAAATGGTGTGGAATGAAAATGAACCAACCACACCAATTTATAGAAATTTTTCTGTGTTGTGGATCACATAAAATTTTAGTGCATTGTAGATCACAACAAGGTTTTACTAGATCAGATTATAGAATTTGAAAATTTAACATTCATATATGTTGAGTTATAACTGTACCATTCAAATTGAAAACTTACGTGGCAAATATCCCCATTAAATTTAAAACTTCGTGCAAATACCTCCCTCAAATTTAAAACTTATGGAAGTCATATATATTTACTATATACTAATGTTTACTATATACATACTATCATAGAACCTATAGATTCAAGCATCCCTCGCCACCTCTCTCTTTTGGAACTTTCTCCTCCTTTCCAAATATTTACATAAGAAAAAGAAATCTCTACCTGAAATTTGTCCATCTTATTCAATTTGAAGGACTAATTTAATTTTCTCATGAGTATTTATTACTATGAGAATCAACCATGAGAATAGGTTTGATTATTATTGAGATATACTCATGTATTTTGAAAGGGAACATGGAATAGAAAAGAATATCTTGTCTTTAGAAACGAATTAACATAAAATAGATCGAGAATGTTTAGTATTTATCATTATGACTGAACCACAATTATAAGGCCTTTTTATAATATCTGAATTAAAACCAAGCAACCATTGAATTTAACTAACTTAATCATTTTCCGCTAATCAAGACTAAGAACTAGATTGGTAATCACATAAACTTCTTATGAATCGATAATTTTTACTACTCAATAGAATCATACACTTGCAGATTCGTATCATGTCACATGATGGAATCCTTATGTAGTCAGGGACGGACCTGCATTGTTATGATTAGGGACAACTGACTTAGTTGGTCATTATTTTTGTAACCAATGGCTAAATAATTTAACATGATAACCTCACTTCTAATATCATATTGTCCCCACAAAAGTTCATTCTGAAGAGCTAATAAAAATGTGAATTGAATCTTGACAACAAAAAAAAAAGTGAATTGAATCCGATCTTATTTATAAGAAATATTTGACTTTTTTGATTCATTTCATAAATGATGTATTTGATCTATATTCTATACTAAATACATTAATTACTCAATGAATCTAAAAAGTTAACTTTTTCTTATAAATATGACCGGAGGGAGTATGTCAAAAGAGAAAAAGTGGATGTAGTAATAAATGATGGAAAGTTTTTCCTGAAACAAACTCTAAGAACTTTTAAAGGTTATTGTTTATCGGGAAATGTTAATAAGTGTTCTAAAGACATTTGATAAAATGGAAGTTTTATCTTGAAATTTGTGTATTTAATACATTAAAACACTAAACCCTTAATTTCTCCTCCTCCTCCTCCTCCTCCTTCTTCTTCTTCTTCTTCTCAGAGGGGTGATTTAGGGTCAAAAGTCACCTCCCGAGTTGTTTTTCTTTCTATCTTAATTGAATAAGTGATTTTACATATTTTCAGTTTTCTTTCGTTTGCTTTTGTGATTTTGTCGTTCTACACGACTGTGTTTGTTTTGAGTTCCTGTCTTTGTGCGGTGTGTTTTTGATTTCCCGTCTTAGTGCGGTGTTTATTTGATTCAGGTTGAAAAGATTAGCTTTGAGCAGGTGCAGATTCGATAAATGACTTTTGCGTCGTCAACGTTGCAGATCTGGAGACATGAGTATTCCGGAGACTCGAATATAGTCATATTTGTAGGCATAAGTACTTTGCCGCTTTATGCTATTAACATGGATGTTGTGAGTTTGTTCACATATTTATCCTTTTTGTTTTTCGCGAATTTGAATTTGTATTGTATTGATGTACTCTATCAATTTGAATGAATGAATATCGTTTATTTTTATAAAAAAAAACAAAAAAAAGAAAAAACAAGACCCTTATTTTTTTTTTATTTTTTGGCAAGAGAAAGGGAAAACGAAATGTGTGGGTGGGAAGATTATTAGGTTTACAATGAATTAAATTCTTTCAACTTCTCACATTCAAAAAACTCACATCCATACACATGGTATCATCCAAAAAAAAAAAAAAAAATCTAATTCCGCAATTTTCTGTTTGTGTTTTCACTCTTCATGTTTGGCTTATTTTTTATCCTCATTGCAACCAAATCAATTTTTGAATATACAATAATTTTTATTTTTATATTTACCAAATTTTGCATTGATATAATGATGTCATGTTTTTATTTGTTATGAATTTAAATATTTTTATAAATATTTATGATTATCGACCTTGACCCCACTTATTGAAAATTCTGAATCCGTCCATAAGTACTCCTCAACTCATAAAAATCATCCCCTTATATACTGATACACACATTTATAATGTTCCATCATCAACATTATATATATGTTGCATTTTGGTTATCTTTCGCCTAATAGATGAACATATATGCTTGACATGAATTATAAATATACTTGATGGTAGTTAGACTATATGCATTATGATCCTTAAATTTCATCGATATATTTCTCTGATTAATCATATTCTTTGTAATGTTAATAAGTAAATTCCTCTCTTCCAGGGATAATTGGCCAAGAAAGTGAAGCATTTTCATGGTGTCAGCTCGTGCAGGACTCCTCAAGGAGCCTCGTTTATTGCAGGCAATTCATCTGATATGGCGTGCATATTCTCTCGAAAGTCTATGTGTTTGGTTGGAAACTTTTACAAGAAAGAATACGAACTAAAGTGGCGTTGCATCGAAGAAGAATAATCATGACTTAGCGCAGCACCAACAACATAAGAGAAAGAGGATCCAAATTCCAGACTTGAGTAGTATGATGGAGAGAATAAAATTTGTTTCATGGGAGTGGTTTAGTTGTAAAAAGAAAGGCAATATTACCTTTTTATTTTCTATTTGGCATTGTAACCCTGTGCATCTAAAGGAAGATCCTTCATCTAAGGGGAACCCTTTGTACCTCTATAATAATTTGCCTGTAAAAATTATAAGTCCAGATTCTCTGACTTTTCTCTTAATTGATGCATCAACACGTACAAATAAAGAGTCTTGAAAATTATGATGCCGAATTTTGAAAATTTAATTTAACTAATGATATTCTTTAATTCAAGTCACCAAATTCTCATTTCGCATAATAAGTAATCAAGAATCTTACCCTTGCAAAAATTGTCTTGTCGTGAATATTTTACTGGTTGAAACTAAGCTATATAACTCAAGAACTGAATTTTCATGCGCCTTACTAGTATCACAAGAAATTAACTTGATTAATTATATATGTTGAGAACTTGTTGAAGCAAATCAAAAATTAATAATATGACGCATCACGATTTATTCAACCAACACAACATCATCATAGAAGTTTTATTCATAATTTGGTGAACAAAAGCACACTATTTTCATTCTCCGTTTTTCACTCACATTCTTATCATACCAAGAGCATTGTAAACAACTTATTGAAATGAAAATTACAACAATATATATCCCTTGATTAATTAGAAAACTATATATCCCTTATTCAACATATTTTCTTCATAGCATGTTTTATAAACGAGTATCATCGTCTGCCTGAGCGCGACTTTGGGTGGTAAGGTGGCCTCTAGAATGGAGGTGTGTAAATTGGTGGCTTCTCGAATGGAGGCTTGTAAACAGGACGCTCCTCCACAGGTGGCTTGTAAACTGGAGCCTTCTCAACTGGTGGCTTGTATACAGGTGGTTTCTCAACCAGTGGCTTGTGCACTGGAGGTTTCTCTCCTGGATATTTGTAAACTGGGGGCTTCTCACCTGTTGGCTTGTACACCGGAGATTTCTCTACAGGTGGCTTGTAAACAGGTAGCTTCTCAACTGGTGGCTTGTTAACTTGGTGCTTCTCAACTGGTGGCTTGTATACATGTGGTTTCTCAAACGGTGGCTTGTTCACTGGAGGCTTCTCTACATGATGTTTGTAAACTGGGGGCTTCTCAACTGGTGGCTTGTACACTTGAGGTTTCTCTACAAGTGGCTTGTAAACGGGTGGCTTCTCAACTAGTGGCTTATTAACTTGGTGCTTCTCAACTGGTTGCTTGTATACATGTGCTTTCTCAACCGGTGGCTTGTGCACTGGAGGTTTCTCTACAGATGGCTTGTAAACGGGTAGCTTCTCAACTGGTGGCTTGTTAACTTGGTGCTTCTCAACTGGTGGCTTGTATACATGTGGCTTCTCAAACGGTGGCTTGTGCACTGGAGGCTTCTCTACTTGTTGTTTGTAAACTGGGGGCTTCTCAA
>Ga0099826_10002226_pt1 | contig 12382 bp, 8 predicted proteins | sample Mtrugardesep15_FD_76830 | JGI IMG/M metagenome (GOLD analysis project Ga0099826, IMG submission 76830) | Root nodule microbial communities of legume samples collected from California, USA - M. trunc garden sep15 | ecosystem: Host-associated > Plants > Roots > Nodule | place: USA: California...
AAAAAAAAAATCTGACCTTTTTTTTTTAAATTTTGTAAATTTGCTTTTTTTTTATTTTGAAAATTAAATTTCTGAATTTTTTAAAATCTTTTTAATTTTGAAAAAAAATCTAAATATATTTCTTGATTTTTAAAATTTTGAAAAAAAATCTTATAGTTTTTTTTTCTGATTTTTCTTAAATTTAAAAAAAAAATTGGTTATAATTTTTTTTCGTAAATGAAGTTTTATTATTTTTTGGATTTTTTTTATTTTCAAATGAATATATATTGATTTTTTAAATTAATATAAATTCATTTTTATTTTTTTAAAAAAATAGGTACAAATGCCACGTGTACCCTTAAAAAAATAAAAAATAAATATTATACAATCAGCATGTCACATAAGCATATTTGCACAGTCAGCATGCCACATAGTGTACCACGTCAGTAAATATGCACAGACATATGGGGGAGGGGGTTTTCGGAAGAAAAAAAAATTACAAAGGTACAAATCAAACCGAAAATTTTACAAGAGTGAAAAACACTATTATTCCCAAATTTAAAACTTTATAATCAAATATTACTAGTCATTATTGGATTACTGAAATGATAAGGAATCTAGAATCCACTCATCATTACGAGAAATGCATGACCCATATTTTAATACAGCTAATCATCAATTAATTTATCTTCCTTCACTGCAAGACAAAATTGAGGCTTCCAAATTTATTTCTTGGAAACTTTGTATCATTGTTTTGATTTTGTGCCTTAGTTTAAGGAAGGAAAGTATTTCTTTAGCATAAGTAATTGAGTGTCCTGCTGTTTTTATTACGTAATAAAATTGCCTTATGTGGACTTGGGTCCTCTTTGTAATAAAAAAATTAAAAAAATTGCCCTATGATAAGTGGATGATCGATCATGGACATGGACAATGTGTTAATTAAAATTACATTAGCAAAATTTTTTTTTCAATTTACTTATCTTTCAAGTGAACTTTAAATTACTAAGATTCATTTTCATCAAAAAACGATGATTTACTATCAAAATAAATAAATTGAAAAACCATGATTAACATAAAATAAATTGCATTAACAATAATTGAAACTAAAACAAATAATAACACAATTTTTAATGTAATAACATGGCATGAAGGCAGCCCCCCCTTAAGAAGCAGAGGCAGTTGGTTTACGCGATGCTATAGTTTGGCCGGGAAGTTTGGGACTATCACATGTGTACATAGAACTAGATTGTAAACTAGTGGTTGACAAAATAAGTGATAGGACTAAAAATCAAGCCGAATTTGGCAATATCATTACTGCATGTAGAACCCTACTACAACAATTCTCAAACTTTAAGATAAGTTTGATAAGGAGACAAGCGAATTCGGTCACTCATTGCTTGACAAAGGAGGCAAAATCGTATGCTCGTCACCACGTTTTTAATTTGATTCCATCTTATATTGCTATTATTTTGAGGAATGAAATAACATAAGTTTCTGTTTGTCAAAAAAAAACTAATTATTTATTTCATAAAACTCAACAAAAGAAAAGATGTTTTAGAAGGCATCACCACAAACTACAAACATTAGAGCAAGACGAAATTCAACTTAAAAAAGACAAGAAAACAAAAAGGGCAACAAACGAGCATTCTAAAAAGCAAAGGTTCCCAAGACCAAAGCCACTACAACACTAACACCACTCAACCTGGTAGAACCCGAATGTTTAGGACTAGGAGCCGGAGCAATCTTGCCGATAGGACTTGATGAAGGAGCATTCCCAGCAGGAGACATTGATGGAGAGTATATAGGGGCAGATGCAGAAGCTGATAACAATAAAATGTTGATAATCAACATTGATACAATCAAGAGAAAATTAAATTTCATAATTGCTAAGTTATTCAGAGAATGATTTCTTGTATGATGTTGAATTGAAATTCAAACGTGTGAAAAGATTGAGAGATAGTAGATTTTATTTATAGCAAGGTTACCTCGTTAAGATGTTAATGATTAATGAGTACCGTAATTATAGTGTCTATATATTTTAGAAATTAATGGGTTTTTTTTTTAAAAAAATATTATTTATAATCATTTCATTTTAAATTACATAAATCATTACTATTGATAACCCAAAAGCGCTTAGATGAAATAAAACGGGTCTCTTATAATTTAACCAATGTCCTAAGTTCGAAACCGGCCTTAAAAATGCAGCAATTACTCTTTAAACACCTCAAAATTGTTCACCTTATTGAAAAAATCCAATCAAGATTTATGATCAAATCGGATTTTACACAAAAATAATTGACCGAAAGTTCGGACTTGATCATGACGAAATTGAGATGCCCAAAGAACAACTATCTTATATCTTACACCATGAGTTTTGTATACTATTTGTTGTCATAATTTACGCACGCCTTTGTTTGGAAAAAAGGCTGATCCAAACATGCATATGCAGTTAATGCGGAAAAATTCTTTCTTGGTTACAAACACAAGAAAAAAAGTGTTTAAACACACACATGATTCAACAAAATTAAAGAAAAAACTATTAAATGATATGACTAAATTCTTTTTCATTTATTTTTCTTTACTTTTGTGAGTGTGTCCAAACCTTTTTTATTTGTAGTTGTGTTTATGTAAGTCTTTTTCGTTAATGCGTACCTTGTAAAATCGCACGCATTTTGTATTATGAACCAATTTTAGACTAAAAATAAAATTATCAACAAAATCAATTTATTTCCAAAAATGAATGATGATGCATCTCTAATTTAGGCAAACTTAGGCAAATCATTCAATAATTATTAATCTATTACCTTTAAAAATGTATTGTACCCAAACATTTAGACGAGATGGTAAAAAATTCTTTCCGTTTATCGGTTCTAAATTTAAATACACTTATGAAAATGCAGCAGTGTTATATTATATCTCTCTAGAGATAATTTTGCTCTCTATTGTAGTCCTAAACGGTTCAAGGCTGAGTCACGTGTAGTGATACCCGATTCAATATATAATTGTTGTGGATACCCGATTCTAAGGCTGAGTCTCGTGTAGTGATACCATCCATTTGATTCATAACAAAATCAAACCATTTCTAAAAACAAATTGTATTTCATTTAATGACTCGTTATAGGTATCTTACATCTTAAATGAAGAGGATCTTGACCCTTAAAAAAATTAAGTTTAATTTCAATATAAAATAATTTTTGGCGTTATACTTTAGTTACTTTTTGGATGAATACTAAATTATCATAAATCCCTTCTTCTAAGAAATCAGATGGTTAAAAAGAATAAAAAAATACATATGTTTTGGATAGGAAATAACTCAAATTCAAATGTTATAAAGTAGCATCACACGAATATTTGAAATACATTACCTTTTAATTAGTCAAAAATTTGTTAAAGAAAATAAGCTTTTGAATTTTTTGTTTTAATTTTAAATAAAAAATAATATTAACTGTTAAAAAATAATATTAATTGAGATAGTGGGTTTATGGGTTCTTCTTTGCCCACGAGTATCCACGTTAATTTCTTTATAGACCGATTAAGTTTAAGTACTTAAATGTTCTTCTTGTAAAATTGTCAATGTGGTGTAAAATGGGATTAGTTTGTGTAACTTCTAAATTTCACAGTAGTCTATGTTTTTCTTTTCCCTTCTCTTGTAACCGTCATGGTATGTCAATAAATTTTTGCAGTTTAACTATAACATATGCCGTGAATTTTTTTTATTCACATAATGCCATGATGAAAAAAATTTCATGTTATGGTATATGGTGGGTTAAAGAATTCCGACATGAGAGTTCTCATTAGCATATTTTAGTTGGTGGTTGAAAGCGAATTATGTTACTATTATTTTCAACTATCATTATCGGTGATTTAATTTTCTTCAATGTTTGACTTTTAGTTTTTTTTTAAAGAGTTTGTTTGTGTTTGCCTTTTTGAGTTGTTTCTCTAGCTATATAAACTCTTTATTGTTTCGCATTATTTTGTCATCCCTAATTTGATGGGGAGTCTAATCAATATTCAAACTAAGAATCTATCGATAACTCGTTATCTTAATTATTTGAGTCCAATCATTAGGTTAAAAAAATAAATAATTCTCTTTATAATTAATTGTGCACTATACTTTAAAAATTCATTTCTTAGAAGTCTACATCATAAGAACACACATCATGATTATTATGTAGGGCTTCAACCATGCACAATTAAACATGTATAAATCTTGATCGCCACGTAGTATTTGATTTCAACCTTAAAAAAATGTTTCAACAATTCAAATTTGTTTGATGAATTTTCACACAGATTGTTCTCAAACATCAATTAGAGATGGGACGGCCGAGATCTGTGACAACACCAACTCTTATTCCATGTAATTATATGTGCAACCAACAAAAGAAAATTAGAAAATCAATATACTTATAATTTAATCATCGATAAATTTATCTGCCTTCACTACAAGACAAAATTGATACTTCCAAATTCATTTATTCAAAACTCTATCATTCATTACTTTTGACCTTAATGGTTAGTATTTGATTGGACAGCGGAAGTGCTCTCTTTTTCCATCTTAGAACAATATCATTGATTTGATTTTCTGAGTTAGTGGTGTGATCGTAACTAATTGAGTGTCCTTCTCTTCTAATCAGGTACTACTTCCTCCGTTCCATAATATTTGACTTAGTTGACTCTATTACGCATATCAATGTATGACTTTGAGCTTAAATATATTGAATAATATATCAAAAAAAATTATGAAAATTTGATATTTTGAAAATACTCATCGAGACGAGTCTAATGACATCTTATATGATATTATTTATCTTCGTATATTAGTAAAAAAATATGGTCAAATAAATTAAGTCAAAATTACAAAATTCCAACTAGGTCAAATATTATGGGACGGAGAGAGTATAAAATAGGTCTATGATAAGTGGTTGATCGATATGATGTACATGGACAATGTCATAATTAAAATTGCCCTCTTCCGATAGAATTTAAGTAACAATAACTAAAATTAAAACAAATAAATAGAGTAATTTTCAATATGATAATTAACTATATTTCATAAAATTCAAACCAAGGAAATAAAAATGTTTTAGAAGGCATCACCACAAACTTAGAAAAAAGACGACAAGTGAATATTCAACTTAAAAGAAAAAAGACAAGAAACAAAAGCAATGTTTGTCCACAAACAAACATTCTAAATAACAAAGTTTCCTAAGACAAAAGCCACCACAACACCGACCCCAACAGACCCACTCATCCTTGTGGAACCCGAACGATTAGGACTTGGTGCCGGAGCAGTCTTGCCGGTAGGACTTGGTGAAGGATCATTCGCAGGGCAACCGTAGCTGATGACAATGAAATGCTGAGAATCAACATTGATACAATCAAAAGAAAAACAAAACTAGATCTCGTCATTGCTTAGTTGTTCGGGGAAAGGTTGATTGAAATTGAAATTGAAATGTGTGATAAGAGTGAGCGGTAATAGTGTTTATTTATAATGAAATGAAATGTTACGAAATAAATGACATTAACGAGTACCACAATCATAGGTGACCCACCGCGTTACTATTATTACTATCATCATAGCATAATGTTTAAACACAATGAATGAATTTTGTATTATGTTTGTTAACTAGTACCACAATCATAGGTGACGCGTTTGTATTATGAACAAATTTTTCGACCAAAAATAAAATTAAATAATGAACAAAATCAATTTATTTCCAAAAAAGAATGGTACTGCATCTCTAATTTAAGCAAATCATTCAATAATCAGTAATGTACCATTGCACGAGTAAGCCATTAATTACCACGCGTTTGATTCATCAGCAAAATCAAATCATTTTTAAAAGAGATTAAAAATACCATTAAAAAAATCATTTCTTAAAACAAATCGTATTTCATCTCTCACATAGGCAAAGACTATCTCTATATTTATACTTTTCTCAACAAAAAAATATCTATATTTATACAGTATACTACTGAAGTTATATATATAAATGTGTGTGAATTGTTCAACGAATTAAAAGGAAGAAATTAAAAATAAAATCAATTATAATTGTTTAACTATTTTTTTATGGTGAAATTGCATATTTGGTCTCCTAAATAATTTATGAGTTTTGTTTTGGTCCCCCAATTGTTAAAAGTTTCGTTTTGATCCTTCAGATATGTTTAGGTCAGTCAATTTGGTCTTACACCGTTGATTTTAACCCAAAATTTCATAGGTGGACCAACGTTGTAATGGACCCTCAAATATCACAAACAATCAAGCATATGATTTAGGATGATTGTGTAATAAGCACGTTGAAGCTACCCGTTCCGCTTTCAAAGATCATAAAGTTTGGGACGCTGGTTTCATGAATAAGTTGTTTCGAATAAGCAGTTTGTTTATAAAAAGAGATCCTAATAAGTTGTTTTGCATAAATAAGTTGTTTCAATAAGTTGTTTTTGAAAAAGAGATCCTAATAAGTTGTTTTTCATAAATAAGATGTTTTGAATAAGCTGTTTTTTTTAAAAGAGATCCTAATACGCTGTTTTGCATAAATAAGTTGTTTTTTGAAAAAAGAGATCCTAATAAGTTATTTCAAATAAGTTGTTTTTGAAAATGAGATCCTAATAAGTTGTTTTTCATAAATAAAATGTTTTGAATAAGTTGTTTTTTTAAAAGAGATCCTAATAAGCTGTTTTGCATAAATAAGTTGTTTTGAATAAGCTGTTTTTTAAAAAGAGATCCTAATAAGTTGTTTTGCATAAATAAGCTATTTTTTAAAAAGAGATCGTAATAAGCTGTTTTATAATTATTATATTATTCATTTAAATTATTTATATATTAAATTATTTAATTAAAAATTAATATAAAAATCCGAAGAAAAAAAGTGCACTAAAAAATATGTTCAAATATATTAAACTGGTTTCAAACCGGTTTTGAACTTGAACTGAATTGTTTTTAAAAATAAACCAGTTTTTTTTAAAGTGGTTTTAAAAACTGAACTGTAACCGTTGTTGTGGTTCAGTTCCAATGCAGTTTAGAACCATGAACACCCCTATTATTTAAGGTAAGACGCCGGAGGAGATTTGCAAGGCTTTCAACATTAAGAATGACTTTACTTCGGAGAAAGATAAACAACTTCACCTACAATACCAATGGGCTTTTGAATGATTATAATTTGCAGCTTATAATCTCGCTCAAGGATTATGTTATGCTTAGTTTTATTCATGGGAGAGTTGCAATATTTATGTTAAGTTTCGCTTTTTCGATAGCAGGTCGTCTCACACTCCTCAAGTCAGTGTTACATCCACTACCTTCTTAGGGTTAGGGGTGACAAATGTGATAAATCGTAAGATGCATCTTGTTAACTGGAAAAACATTTGTCAACCTAAAGTGAATGGTGGGTTGGGTCTTAGATCAACTTATGACTCCAATAGAGCCTTTCTTGTGTGAGGGTAAATATTATCTATGGACTCAAGTCGTTCGATCTAAATACAAGTGTGGCTCTCTCACTATTCACAAAATCAACGATGCTAAATCCGGGTTTAATCTATGAAAAGGCATAACTAAAAATATGGTTTGGAGAATTGGCAATGGTAGAGAAATTAGCCTCCAACATTGGACTTCTTGCTCCGTATAACATTGGTCCTAAATATGCTCCTTTCAATGAATTTCTCTATGGATGCAAATGCTGATTGGAATCTCTCTAAGCTAAATTCTGTCAGTTCTCCAACATTGTGTAGTAAAATTACATTAATGCTTCGCCCTTCTCTTGAACTTGGTTACAACAATGTTTCTTGGAACGACACTCCTAATGGTGTTTTTACCGTTTTCCTCTGCTTGCAAGGAAGTTCACCCTCCAAAATTGATCTATGACGACCCTATTTTTTAACTCAATTGGCAATGTGAAGGTCCAAAGAGAATGCGACTAGTGTTGTGGAAAATTTCCCATAATGCTCTTTTAAAGTTTAATTAACCATCTTCGTTTTTGCGAGGGATTACCTATTTTTGGAGACTGTGAGCGCTGTCAACATACACTAGAATCAATTAACCATGTGTTTCGTGGTTGCCCATTTGTTCTACATGGTTGGCAAGAGTTTCATCATAGTTCTAAAATAACTTATGTAGAAATCAGGGCGTGTTTGGATGAATCTGAAGAAAAAATTAGTTTGTTTCATCTATGATTTTGTTTTTGTTGAATTATATTGTTGAAATTGTTGTACTTGAGCTATGTTGTTGTAAGTTGAGGTATAATGTGATTTAATAATTGATTTTTTATTTTTATGTTTTGTATAATTTGGGATTATATAATCTAAAAAAACTTAAACGTTCATATTATAGAATCCAAAATGTAAAATAAGGATTTTGAAAAACACACTAGAAGAATGAAGGTAGAAAAAAAAATTCACAAATTTTTGAAAATTGTTCTTATTCCTTTTAAAATCATTCATTCTCTAAAAGAATGTCCAACATTTTTTAACTTGAGTTAATTCATACTGAATATTTTTCAACGTAAGTTAAATCATACAACGAGAAAATCAAGTTTGAGAAGAGCAACTTTCCAAATTTTCAAGGTCAAACCACTAACCAATAAGCCCAAGTTCTAGATATGGGTTCAAATTTCAATTACAACCCAAAGCCAACAGCAACCAAATCACACACGTTACAACTCGAATAATAGACTTGGGTAGATTGGTTCACCAACTCCCATGGGTCCCACTCACCAACCACCCCACTAACTCCCTACTTTCTCAAATCTTTTTTATATAACGTCCTCTTTGATACTCTAACATTAATCTCTTCTTATCCATTCTCACCCGTTTCCATCGCTGAAACAACAACGCCAATGGCACCGCAACAGGAATCAGAGATTCCACCAAATTTCTGGGGTCACACCCCCGAAGAAGAATACTACACCTCCCAAGGAGTTCGCAACACCAAATCACACTTCGAAACTCCCAATGGCAAGATCTTCACACAGTCCTTCCTCCCACTCAACGGTGAAATCAAAGCCACCGTTTACATGACCCACGGTTACGGCTCCGATACCGGCTGGCTCTTCCAAAAAATCTGCATCACCTTCGCCACCTGGGGTTACGCCGTCTTCACCGCCGATCTCTTAGGTCACGGCCGTTCCGACGGCCTCCGTTGCTACCTCGGCGACATGGACAAAATCGCCGCCACCTCACTTTCCTTTTTCCTCCATGTCCGCCGTTCTCCTCCCTACAACAACCTCCCGGCGTTTCTCTTCGGTGAGTCAATGGGTGGTTTAGCTACAATGCTGATGTATTTCCAATCAGAACCAGACACGTGGACGGGTTTAATATTCTCAGCGCCGCTATTCGTGATTCCCGAGGATATGAAACCGAGTAAGATTCATTTGTTTGTGTACGGTCTGTTGTTTGGTTTGGCTGACACGTGGGCAGCGATGCCTGATAATAAAATGGTCGGAAAAGCGATTAGGGATCCCAATAAGTTGAAGATTATTGCTTCTAATCCAAGGAGGTATACCGGCCCACCTAGAGTAGGGACCATGAGGGAACTTCTTAGGGTTACTCAATATGTGCAAGATAATTTCTGTAATGTAACGGTGCCGTTTCTTACGGCACATGGTACTGCTGATGGAGTCACGTGCCCTTCTTCTTCTAAGCTGTTGTATGAGAAAGCTGAATCTAAGGATAAGACTTTGAAGCTTTATGAGGGGATGTATCATTCTTTGATTCAAGGGGAGCCTGACGAGTCTGCTAATCTTGTCTTGGGGGATATGAGAGAGTGGATTGATGAGAGGGTCCGTAGGTATGGACCTAATAATGATAATTCTCAATGAAAAACAAGGGTCGTTGTTGTATTTTTTGTTTTTTCATACAATTTTTAGTTTGGAATTACCTGGTCTCAATAATCAAGATTTGATTAAGGACTACTATTGTTATGACTATATTGAAAATTTTATGTTCAATCATGTTTGTAACTAAATATTCGCAAGTATTTACGGGAGTTCAATTATAATTGACTGAACCTAGACACCTTGTTAATCTCTTTCTTCTATATAGTTGTGGCCATTGACTGAATACTCCCACGATATGCGAGCGATAAGAGTAAGAAGAAACACAGTGAGGATATGTGATATTACAAGATTTTGAATGGCTGATTATTTAATTGTTTAAGCCATTTTTTTATATTATATCTTTGGCAACTAATGTGCTAGCCCAATTTGTAAACGTTGTGAATTCCAGTGTGTAAGTTCGATTCCTACTAATAAAAAAAGTAGTAACTTAAATTTTTAACTATTTGACTATTAGATGAGTATGAAAACAATATATGTTGAATTTTTTTTTTTAGAGAACATATATTAAGACATGTCAACTACTTAAATGAATTTCAGTTATTTACTTCTACACAGTGTAAGTTTACAAGCGTTTTCGTTGTTGCTATTAAGATGTTATAGACTAAATTGACCGATTTCATATGGTTTAAGGACTAATTATTATATTTATATAGTTGAAAGATTAAATTGAAGAGTAGTAGTTCAAGGATTAAATTGATGGTTTATCTTAGAAGAAGAAACAAAAAAGCTCGAGTATTCACTGTTGCTTTCTGTCATGCTCAGTTCTTTGCTTTAAGATTTTTTTAGGTTTGATAGCTTTAAGAAAATTTCAGTGAAGCAGCTTTTATGACACGCGAATCTACAACTCAACGGTCTATCCTTTAAGTTGGCGCATCTCTTCAGCAATGTTTCAAAAGCTTTGGTAGTTTCAAAAGAAACATTACTCAAATGTATTCTCTGTTAAGGCTAAAAAAACGACCAAAAGGGCGATTGAAGTAACATTCAAATAATCAGAACATTAACTCAAGAAAGCAACTCAGGGCAGTTGGGGGAGGAAATCCTTGTATTATTCCATATAGCATCAACACATATATATGTATACAAAATAAAAAAACCATTACAAACAAGAAAAATGAAGATACTAAGAATAGGAGAAAGAACTTTCCTTATGAGGTTGCCTCATATTTACATTTGTTCCGAAACTTACTTGATATAGGAAGGGGTGAAGTTACAGATCAAGAAAAGGCTAGTATACAAAAAGAATGGGTGACACACTAACCAGTTACTAATCTAAAATCTGGTTATACATTTTGGGGGCATATACAGAGGGGTGGCGACACTAACCAGTTACTAACCAAGCCAAAATAACTTACAATGATTTGGGAAGCATTCTAATAGAGGAATCTTCAGGAACACATAAATCTGAGCTTGATAAATCTATTGCAGTTTCAAGGTTGAACAAAGGTTTGAGTCTTCTATGAACCTCGTCACTCAGAAAATTGACCTCTTCAACAACCATTGCCAAAGCTGAGTTGCAAGACTCCTCATCCCTGAATGCCAATGTCCATCTTCCATCAACCAAACCTTTTGTTTTCATTCTCCCATAGTCATTCGATTTAGGAGGATTAAGAAAGGGTAAAGAGGATGACCGGATCCGCAAGTGTAGCCATGTTGAATGGGTATCATCAATCCTGGGCTAAACAAAATTAAAACAATTATACAAGAAAATGTTGCAAAATACATTAAAAAAATTATTCTGTATGTGAACCAACAAAATTAATTGAAAAAAATAAATAATTAAAAGCAAAATAGTTTAGAAAAACCATCCATGTACTAATACTAAAAATTATGTCAACGAACATATAACCATAACCGATTGAGGGCTGTTTATTCCTAAGCTGAGGCCATTTTTGCAAATGATTTTGTACCATGACTCTGTCCACTAACCAAATGGATTGACTTAAAATAAAGAAGAAAATTAGTGGATAACAATACATACATTACATCCAGCCAAAGGTGCAACAACCCGAACAATTCCATGGGACATCTGTGATGGCTGTTCTTCTGCAAGAACAAGCCAGCCAGATATTCCTGAAGAGATTGCTTGAAAGTAAAGATGGTGTTCTTTGCCACTCTTGAAAGCAACTCTACAGGGCACAGCGTTAACTGCAAAAACAAAATAAGAGAAATTTAAAAATAACAAGTCAATTTCTGACTCAAGATAATATAGCATATAGCTTTTCTCCACTGGCCAAGAGGAGTTACAAATAACAGAATCTAACTGAAAAATACTATTGTCTAGACATACAGTAAAAATAACAACCAAGGAAAAAAACAAAAATAAATGTAACTGTAATTTGCTGAATGAATTATGACTTAGAAGACTACAATGCTTCCTTCAAATTTCAAAAGGAGCAATTCACTCTTTTGTTGCTTGCTGTCAGATGTATTGCCAGAAATTAATAAATATACAGTTCATGTAACCCTTTTGACACCTTGGCCTTAGAATCACCGTTCCAAATACTATTCCTTTTGTCTCATATTATGTGTCTCATTTGAAATATTTGTCTCAAATTATTTGTCATATTATATTATCA
>Ga0099826_10002227_pt1 | contig 12380 bp, 4 predicted proteins | sample Mtrugardesep15_FD_76830 | JGI IMG/M metagenome (GOLD analysis project Ga0099826, IMG submission 76830) | Root nodule microbial communities of legume samples collected from California, USA - M. trunc garden sep15 | ecosystem: Host-associated > Plants > Roots > Nodule | place: USA: California...
CGAACTTCCTCGGCTTCCGCCAGAGTCGCCGCCACAATCCGTCCCCACAACACTTTGTCACAAGTGTAGTCCGGATGCGTCCAGCCCTGTTGGCTGAATGACGGTTTTTTTGAGGTGAGGGCGGGAGCCGTGAATAAGAATTTCTACAGAATTGTTTTCAATCGTGCGCGCGGAATGCGGGTCGTCGTTCATGAGGCGGCAACCAGCACCGGCAAAGGCGCCTCCAAAGCAACCAGCATCACCACCGGCGTACTCGCCGGAGCCGCGGCCGTTGCGCCGATGCTGGTGGGCGCCGCGCTCGCGGGGCTGCTGTCGGCTTCACCCGTCCATGCCCAGATCGCCGGCGCTCCCAACGTCCCCGGCAACCTGCGCCCCACTGTGCTTATGGCGCCTAACGGCGTGCCCCTGGTCAACATCCAGACGCCCAGCGCCGCCGGTGTCTCGCGCAACGTCTACAGCGATTTCAACGTAGGCACCAATGGCGCCATCCTGAACAACAGCCGTTCGAATGTACAGACCCAGCTCGGCGGCATCGTCCAGGGCAATCCTTATCTCGCGACAGGTGCCGCCCGCATCATCCTCAACGAAGTGAACAGCGGCAATCCGAGCCAGCTGCGCGGGTACATCGAGGTGGGCGGCTCTCGGGCCGAAGTGATCATTGCCAATCCGGCCGGCATCAGCGTGGATGGGGCTGGCTTCATCAATGCCAGCCGCGCCACGCTCACGACCGGCACGCCGCAGTTCAACGCGTACGGCGGCCTCGACAGCTTCCTGGTGCGCGGCGGCACCATCACCATCAACGGCGCGGGCTTCGATGCCAGCCGGACCGACTACGCGGCCATCCTGGCGCGCGCGGTCGAAGCCAATGCCGGCATCTGGGCGAGCGAACTCAAGGTCGTGACGGGTGCGAATCAGATCAGCGCCGACCATGCCCAGATCACGCCCACGACGGGCACCGGCACGGCCCCCACCTTTGCCTTGGACGTCGCAGCCCTTGGCGGCATGTATGCCGGCAAGATCACGCTCATCGGCACCGAGGCCGGCCTGGGCGTGCGCAACGCCGGCACCATCCAGGCCGCGCCGGGCACCGCCGCGCTGGCGGGAGCGGGGCAGCTCATCGTCACCAGCGCCGGGCGCCTGGAGAACATCGGGACGATCCAGGCCACGGGCGATGCGAACCTCTCGGCAGCGGCACTCGCCAACAGCGGCACGATCACCAGCGGCAGCAACCTCAGGGTCACGACGCAGGGCAACCTGACCAACGCGCTCAACGGCACGGGCGGCACGCTCGAAGGCCAGGGCGTGCAGCTCGCCAGCACCGCCGGCGACATCGACAACCGCGGCGGCACCATTCGCCAGACCAGCGGCGTGGCGCTGACCCTTGCCGCGCCCACGGTGAGCAACACCAGCGGCGGAGTGATCGGTCTGGAGCCGGCCCCGGCGCCGACCGCTGGAACGGGAACGACCGGCACGGGCACCACCTCGGGCGGCACCACCGGCACGGGCTCGACTTCATCCGGCGGCACCACAGCGACGACCGGCGGAACGACTTCGACGTCGACCTCGACGACGGCGCCGGCACCGCCCCCCATCGAACCAGGCACCGTCACCGCCGCCGGAGCGATCTTGAATGACGGCGGCAAGATCTACGCGGGTGGCCCGATCACGCTGCAGACGGCCAACCTGATCAACAACGGCGGCACGCTGAGCGTCGCCAGCATGGCGCTGAGCCAGCCGAGTTTTTCCAACCACGGGGGCACCCTCAACGTCTCCGGTGCGTTCACCGGCAACCTGGGCACCTTCGACAACTCGGCAGGGACGTTGAACGCGGGCAGCCTGAACATCGCGACCAGCGGCGACCTCGTCAACACCGATGGCGTGCTGACCAGCGCGACCGATGCGAACCTTTCCGTGGGCGGGACGCTCGAGAACACACGAGGAACGATCTCGGCGACTGGTGCGCTGACCTCCAACGTGGCCGGAACCACCGTCAACGACGCCGGAACACTCGTCTCCAACCAGGCCCTGACGCTGAACACCGGCTTCCTCTCGAACACCCAGGGTAGCATCCAATCGGCGCAGGCCGGCGTTCAGCTGGTGGTGGCGAACCAGCTGCTGAACGGCAGCGGCGGCACCATCGGTGCGGCCACCGATCTGAATGTGCAGGCCGGCACGCTGGTCAATGGCGGCAGCCTGCGCGGCGCGAACGACGCGACGGTGGTGGTCGCCGACACCCTGGCCAACGATGGCAGCATCACGGCCGGGCGGAACACGACGATCACGGCGGGCAGCCTGCAAGGCAGCAGCACCGGCGTGCTCGGCGCGGGCATCCAGAGCGATGGCACGCTGGCTGCGGCAGGCGACCTGGTCGTGACAACCAGCGGTGCCCTGAGCGCCCACGGCACCAACCTCGCGGCGGGCCATGCCACGCTGCAGGGCGCGAGCGTCGATCTGTCAGCCGGCAAAACCAGCGCGGCCGACATCGCCATCACCGCCACCCAGGGCAACGCGACCACCAGCCAGGCCGTGGTCACGACGCCCGGCACCTTGAGCGTCACGGCCAACAGCAATGCGGCGCAGACACTCGTGAACGATGCCGGGCAACTCAACGCCGGCCAGCTGCAGCTCAACGCCTCGAACCTGGCCAACACCAACGGCGGCGAGATCGTGCAGACCGGCACCAGCGCCACCACCATCGCGACCAGTGGCACCCTCAACAACGACGGTGGACGCATCGCGAGCAACGGGCAGGACCTCACGCTGCAAGGCGCGAGCATCTCCAATGCGGCCGGCAAGATCGAGCATGCCGGCACCGGCACCCTGAGCGTCGGAGGCGGCAGCTACAGCGGCAGCAGCGGACAGATCACTACCAACGGCGCGCTGTCGGTGGCCATGTCGGAGGCCTACAACCAGGACGGTGGAGCCACCTACGCGCAACAGATCGACCTGTCGGCCGGCTCGCTGAGCAACCAGGGCGGCAGCATCGTCCAGGCGGGCACCGGCGCCACTACGCTCAACGTCGGCGGCGCCTTGACCAACAGCGGGGGAACCATCGCCAGCAATGGCGATACGACCATCGCGGCCAGCAGCTTGGTGAATCAGGGCGGCTCGATTCGTGCCGCCGGAACCTCCAGCCTCGGCCTGAGCGTGGGCGGGCTGCTGGACAACAGCAACCAGGGCGTGATCGGCGCAGGCGGCAACACCACCCTTGCGGCCGGTAGCCTGAACAACAACGCCGGCAGCGCGACCGCGGTCGGCGACCTGACCGCCACCATCGGCGGCGCTGCAACCAACGTCGGCGGCACGCTGGCCGCCAACGGCGACACCACGCTCGTGGCCGGCACGCTGGACAACAGCGGCGGAACCGCAGCCGCCGTCACGGGGAACCTGAGCGTCACGACTACTGGCGCGACGCTCAACAACGGCGGGAACCTGCAAGCCGGCGGTGCCACCACCCTGGTCAACGGCGGGCTGAGCAACCGCGGCGGCAAGGTCTTCGGCAACAGCCTGTCGGTGGACACGCGCGGCAATACCCTGGACAACAGCGCCCAGGGCACATTGGCGGCAACGAGCACCGTCAATCTGAAGTCGGGCGCGCTCCAGAACGACACCGGCCTGGTGCAAAGCGGCGGCGCCATGACCATCGACACGAATGGCCAGGCGCTCACCAACACGAGTGCCGCCGGCTACCTCAACGGCCAGGGCGGCATCACCAGTGGCGGCACACTCAGCCCGACCACCGGAGCCGTGGACAACACCGCCGGATTCATTGGCGCCGCAGGAGACCTCAGCGCATCCACCGGCCAGTTCACCAACGCCAATGGCGGCATCGTGCTGGGCCAGTCCACGTTGGCGATCAACACCAACGGCGCGAGCTACGACAACAGCGGCGGCCAGACGCAGGCCGTGGGCGATCTCGGCATCAACGCCGGCAGCGTCAGCAACAACGGCGGTCTTCTCCGGTCGATTGGGACGACGACGCTGAACGCCGGCACCATCGTCAACACCAACACCCAAGGGACGGACCAAGGCATCGAAGGCCAGAACGTCGTCATCGGCACCGGCAACCTGAGCAATAACGCCGGCGCCATCCGGGCCGATGTCAACGCCAACCTCACCAGCAGCGGGCTGATCGACAACTCCCTCGGTCTGATCTCCGCCGGAGACACGCTCACGGTGAGAGACCCCGGCACGCCCAAGACCCTGTCGGTGCTCAACACCGGCGGGACCCTGGTGGCCGGCCACAACATCGTGCTCGACGCGGGCTCGGTCACGTGGGATGGCAAGCTGCTGTCGCTTGGCGACATGAGCTTGGCGGTCACGCAGGACATCACTTTCGCGGCGGGCAGCGAGACCGTTGCCAACAACAATCTCACGCTCTCCACGACCGGTGACATTACCAACAGCGGCCGGCTGGCCGCCGGCAAAGACCTCACGCTCTCGGCCAAGGACATCAACAACACCGCCACCGGCGATATCCAGGGCAAGACCACCACCCTGAACGCCAGCGGCACGGTCACCAACCGCGGTGTCATCGACGGCGGTATTACACGCATCAATGCGGGCACGCTGAACAACCTGGGTACCGGCCGCATCTATGGCGATCAAATCTCGATCGGGGTCGGTACGCTCAACAACGACGCCGAGACGGTCAACGGCGTGGCCTCGGCCGGCACCATCGCCGCGCGTCAGCGCCTGGACCTCGGCGTCACCACCCTGAACAACCGCAACGGTGCGCTGATCTTCAGCGATGGCGACATCTTCATCGGCGGCACGCTGGTGGATGGCAAGGCCACCGGCTCGGCCGGCACGGTGAACAACCACGCCGCGACCATCGAGGCCACACGCAACATCGACATCAAGACGAATGTCCTGAACAACACCAATGGCGGCGTGACCTGGACCACCCAGACCACCTCCGATGGCATGCAGCACACTGAATATGCGCTGCCCGGAAATTCGACGCGCTACGACCCAAGCCAGCTGGTGTTCGTGTCGGTCCAGGGCCCATCGGTGGACTTCGAGCACCTGATGGGCTATCTGTGGCCGAGCTTTGTAAGCTACGCCGCGGGGCCCGTCTCTGGCCAGTTCTCCGGCATTCTGGTGCCCTCCGCCAGCTATCCGAAGTCCCGGTACGGCGCCTACTATGCGAACCCGCCGCGCAACAGCCGCGATCTCACGGGCACGCGGCAGATCAACATCGATCAGACCGAAACGTACACCGAGCCGGGCGCCTGGTACGCCCGCACCGATCCGATCTGGGCAACCTTCGGCGTGACGCCGCCCGCAACCGATACGCCGACCGACGATGCGCAGCGAGCTGCATACCTCGAGGCCCACCAGCGCCTCGACGCCGCGACCGAAGCCTTCATTCGCGACGTCTACGATAACTACGCGCGCTCCTACTACGCTTGGGTCTACACCGAATCGACCACCACCCCGGTGCTGCAGACCTCGTCGCCCGCCAGGATCATCGCCGGCGGCAAGATGAGCATTGCCGTGGGCAGCGGCACCAACGACATGAGCCAGATCTTGGCCGGAGGTGCGTTGACCGTCACCGGCGGAACGATCACGAACAAGAGCGTCGAGGTCTCTGGCGCGCAGACGCGCACCGGGGTGCAGCTGTTCCAGGCGGGCCTGGGTGACGGCGAGCAGATCTCGCCCTACAACACCAGCGTGCCCATCACCGTGACTCTGGCGGCGGCACGGCAGGAGGGCAATGTGGCCGTGGTGGGCAGCGGCGGATCCATCGGTACCCTGACGCCCGGCAACACCAACCAGGGCGTGACCAGCGCGAGCGGCGTCAATGCCGGCGGCCCCACGGGCGTGGCCGGCGGGACCGGCACGCCCGTGAACGCGCCGGGCGCGGGCACGGGCGGCGCCACAGGCCCCATCGTCCATCCGATCATCGAGGTGAAGCTGGCGGCCAGTTCCGGGACCACGCAAGTCGTGCGCACCACCTTGCCTGGCCTGACGGTGCCCACCGCCAGCCTGTTCCGCACGCATCCGGAGGCTTCGAGCCACTACCTGATTGAGACCGATCCAAGATTTGCCAACTACCGCAACTGGCTCAGCAGCGATTACCTGCTGAACAACCTGGGGCTGGACCCGAACAACACGCTCAAACGCCTGGGCGACGGCTATTACGAGCAGCGCCTGATCCGCGAACAGGTGGCGCAGCTGACAGGCTATCGCTACCTGGATGGCTACGACAGCGACGACAAGCAATACGCCGCGCTGATGGACGCGGGTGTCACCTTTGCACGCCAGTATGGCCTGCGCCCGGGGATCGCCCTCACGGATGCGCAGATGGCCCAGCTCACCAGCGACATCGTGTGGCTGGTGGAGCAGACCGTGACGCTTCCGGACGGCAGCACCCAGCGCGTGCTGGTGCCGCAGGTCTATGTGCGCGTGAAGAATGGCGACATCGACGGCTCGGGCGCCTTGCTGGCCGGCAAGGAGGTCAAGATCAAGCTCGACGGCGACTTCGTCAACAGCGGCACCGTCGGTGGGCGCAAGACCGTGAGCATCACGGCGGAGAACATTCAGAACCTGAACGGCCGCATCTCCGGCGGCAGCGTCGATCTCAAGGCCCGGACCGATCTGAACAACATCGGCGGCACGATCGATGCGGGCAGCCAACTCAAGATAGACGCCGGCCGCGACATCAACGTGCGTACCACGACCAGCAGCAGTGGGTTGGCCCTGGACCTGACGCCCGGCGCCGTGAGCCTGCGCGGCGCCACCATCGTCGACCGGGTGGCGGGTCTGTATGTGAGCGACCCCAACGGCGTGCTGGTGGCTTCGGCCGGGCGCGACGTCAACCTGATCGGCGCCCTTGTCGTCAACAGCGGCAAGGAAGGCACGACCGAGATCGGCGCGGGCCGCGACATCAATCTTGGCACTGTCACGACTGCACGGCAGGATGCCTCCTGGCGAGACACGCGCAACTTCCGAGCCGAGGCGAGCACGCAGGAGGTCGGCACCCGCATCGAAACCAGTGGCGACATCAGCCTGCATGCGCAGCGCGATGTCAACGTGCGCGCAGGGACCATCAACAGTACGGACGGAGAGTTGAACGTCGCGGCAAAGCGCGACATCAACATCGTCGAAGGCAATTCCGGATCGGCCCTCAACGAGATGGTGTACCGCAGCGACAGCGGCTTCTGGGGCAGCGACACCAGCCTGCAACGCGGGACCTCCAACGGCACGCAGGTTATCGGCAGCAGCCTCGGCGGCAAGACCGTGGTGCTGGATGCCGGCAATGACATTCGCATCCGAGGCTCGAGCGTCGTGAGCGACCAGGGCACGGAGCTTTGGGCTGGCAACAACGTCACGATTGAAGCCGCCACCCAGAACAAGGAGAGCGACTTCACGCGCGAGCAATCGACAAGCGGGATGTTCGATGCGCGCTCGGGCTGGACCTGGGGCCAACAACGGGAAAGCAGCAGCGGCAGCAAGGAGCAGAGCACGGCCGTGGGCAGCACCGTAGGGGCCATCGACGGCAACGTCATCATCACAGCCGGCAACCAATACCGGCAGGTGGGCAGCGACGTGATCGCCCCGGGCGGCGATGTCGACATCCAAGCGCGCGATGTGCAGATTGTGGAAGCCCGCGAGACCAGCCGCAGCGACAGCCAGCAGAGCTTTTCCCAAAGCGGGATCACGCTGGGCATCAAGGCCCCCTTGATCGACACGCTGCGGAATCTGGAGGACACCACCCAGGCGATGCACGACACCAAGGACGATCGGATGCAGGCGCTGGGCGCCGCCAGCATGGCGCTCAGCGGTTACTCGGCGTACCAGGACATCTCTCAAGCTGCGGTCACTGGCAGCGGGAGCGCGACGGGTGCCGTAAGCATGGGGGGCACCCTCACGCTGGGCAGTAGTTCCAGCGAGTCCACACGCACGCAAAGCAACGATACGTCGGCTGGCTCGCGCGTGCAGGCGGGTGGCAGCGTCATCATCACCGCCACCGGCGGCGGGCGAGAATCAAATATCCTTGTGCGCGGAAGCGAGATCAGCGCCGGCAACAACGTCAATCTGGCGGCGGACAACAGCATCACGCTGGACGCCGCAGCCAATTCCAGAGAGCAGAGTTCCACCAGCCACAGCAGCAACGCCAGCATCGGCGTGGGCTTCACGTTCGGGGAAAGCAACGGCCTCACGATCGAGGTGGCGGCCGGCAGTCAGAGCGGCCGGGACAACGGGACCGATGGCACGTGGACAAACACCACCATCCATGCGGGCCAGCAAGTGAATATCACCAGCGGTGGCGACACCATTGTTCGAGGTGCCACAGTTTCGGGAAACCGCATCAATGCCGACGTGGGCGGCAACCTGCACATCGAGACCCTCCAGGACACCAGCACCTATCACAGCCAGAACAGTGGCGGCGGCTTCAACGCCACCATCTGCGCTTGGTATTGCTACGGCGACAGCAGCGTGAGCGTCTATGCCAACAACATGCGCGGGGATGGCAATTTTGCGAGTGCGACGCAGCAAAGCGGGTTCTTTGCGGGTGACGGCGGCTTTGGCGTCAACGTGGCGGGCAACACGAACCTTGTGGGGGGCGTGATCAGCAGCACCGATGCGGCGGTCAATGCAGGCAGGAACAGCTTCGCGACAGGCAGTTTGACGATGACCGATCTGGTCAACCACGACACCTTCCAAGGTAGCGGGTACAGCGTCAACTTCAGCACCAGCACGTCGGGGTCGAGTTCGGGCAACGTCGGCATCGGCAGCAATGATGTCAATCGGTCGAGCCTCACGCAAAGCGGGATTTCGGGGTTTGCGGGCAATACGGCGGTACGCACCGGGGTGGACAGCACCAACGGACTGCGCATGACCGACCGCGAGCGAGCCATGCGGGAGATTGGCGCGCAGGTTTCGATCACGTCCACGGCGTCGGGCCTGTTGATCGAGTTGGGTCCGCTTGCCGCGCATGCGGTGCTCAGCGCGCTGGAGGGATTCTTCACGCCGGCATCCAACGGTCCAGGCACTCAACCGCAGATTCCGGCGCAGCAGGCGCGCGATGAGATAGCGCGACTTCGCAACGACCCGTCCTTGACGGAGCAGCAACTCGCAGAGTTGCAGGGGTTGGAAAACTTCTTGAACGAGATGGAAAATAAGTTTGCGCAACGTGGTTCCGCTGCCGGAGATCAGGTTGTGCAGGACCGCGATCCGAACTTCGAGAACATGCAGTTCGTGATTCCGATCAAGCCGGGCCGTGGTGGTGCGGGTGTCGGTGTGGGCGTCGATCCGGGAGCGGCCGCTGGCGTGGGAGGGTTGCAGGTCGACCCGGATACAGGGCTACTGATCCCGCCGAAGCTGTCGACCCTCGAAAACTTGATCACGCCCAAATCGGGGCCGCTGTATGCGCTCTACCAAGTTGCGTTGCAGATCATGCAGACGACGGTGGATGCGACGACTGGTTTTGGTGCTGGTCAACAGCCTGAGCCGATCGGGCCGATGGTCAATGTGCCGGTCAGTCCGAGCCAGACTGGTGGGACTAGTACCTCGTCAGATGTGCTGCCAAGTCAAGGCACCCCAGGATACGAGACGTCCAATCCAGTTGGCAATCACATTGTCGGTACGCCGATGACTCCGCCAATTGCAGGCACGGTGATGATGAGCGAGGGCGGAAACCGTTTAGTGGTGGTTGCTTCTGGAGGCGGGTCTATTCACGTAAGGATAGATGGTGCAAATGGACCTATAGAAATGGTAGCGGACGTAAGTCAAAACGGGGATCAGCTTGTGCTTTCCGGGCTACATGTTGAGGGTTCAGGAGACAATACAAGCAGTTTGAGAGAGTTACGAGAGGCGGCACGTGAAGTTGGACTGGCGTATGGAGCAAATGAGGTATTGATTCGCGGCGGGCAACGTGCGAACGGCGCAAATCCCGGCCACTGGCCTAGAGACGTAATAATCAGGATGAAAAAATGAAATCAGTAAAACTAACTGGCTGGAGAGTGGGTCTCAAGAAAATTTCACTTGCTAAAACCATTCAAGATGCTGTGGGTGGATCTATTTTTGACGCGAAGAAAATAGTAGAGAAGGTTTTGAGTGGTGAAGATGTTCATCTTGAAATCACCGACGAAGCTTTTGAGGGGTTTCTTGAAAATGCCAAACAAGCCGGCGCAATATTAGAAGTGGCTCCAGAAACGGGAGATTTTTGAATGCTCCGGGATCGACTTTTTTCCATCAATTGAATTGCGGTCCACATTGATGCGCTAGAGGCACTTCATGTCCGCGTACTGCTCCGCCTCAACTACTTTCCGGCATATATCGCGGCTCGAAACAGGTAAAGGCATCAGGGTACCGGGCCTCTACCACCTCGCCCGGCATGACGGCGCGCGCGGTCCGCGAATCGAGCAGTGAAAACAGGCATGAAGTATCAGATCGTCTTTGCAGTTGCCTTGGCGTGCATGGCACTCTCCGCTTGCCGAACTCTTGAAAACAGAAAAAGCAGTTGCCGAAATGAGGGTGCAGTTTGCGGATCACGTCGCCAAAGCAGATGTTGTGCCGCTCGATTTCAGAAAACTCACCGTCGAAAATCAACAGCTTCTAATGGATAAGGTGATCAATTTGATGTCTCCTGCTGATAGAGCCAAATTGCTTATTCTACGATGAAAGGAAAATATGGGACGCGCCATTATTATTGCCTTGAGCCAAGATGCACCAAGATCCGGTGCCCTATCTGCCGCCTATGCGACCGGTGTTTTTGAGGTCATTACGGAAGGCACTCGTAAACAGTTCAAGCCATCGGAAAAAGCTTGTTTGCGGGAGTGCTTCTATCGTTTGGATGAGGAGTTTCAGGAATACATCTCTCTAGATGAAGTTTCTGCCGATTGCTTTAATACCTTCGTCCGCGCGTGTGAAGCGGCGCTAGCGGAATATCAAGTCAGCGGTACCACAGCGTGGGGCTACAAGCAGGAAGAGGCCTGGGTGCGCAGTAACGGTTCGGAATGGTCAGAACTCATAAGCAAACTGCATGCTGATCCGCGATATGTTCCGCAACCGACGGAGTAACACCGCCCCCACCGTTGAGGCGCAACTGCGCTGCTGAATAGTTCCAGAAAAACATTGGCCGAATCTGAGTGCCACTAAGTCCAACAAGAAAATGAAGCTGTCACCCCCTCTCCTGCACACCGCTGCCGCTTTCGCGGTAGCCGCCAGTGTGTTCCTGTCCGGCTGCGCCACCAAGCTCCCCCAGCCCATCACCGGCTACACCTGCTGCAACCTGCGCCCCGACTACGGCTGGGTCTCCAGCACCAGCATGCTCGGCGGCCCCATCGTGCCGGCCGGCGAACCCGTGGTGCTCGACACCATGAAGCGCGACACGTACTTCTTCGGCACCATCGGCGGCGACTACGTGTCCCTGCGCGACGATGCCGCGCGCAGCAAGGACGACGCCCTGCGCTGGGCGCGCCAGATCGTGGTGCCCGCAGATCCCAGGATCGCACTTGCCAGCTGGAGCCCCGAGGTGCAGAAGGCCGTCTACGCCGCCAAGGTCGTGCCCGGCATGACCCGGCCCCAGGTGCTGATGGCGCTGAGCTATCCCTCGCGCAACGACACCAAGGACCTGAACGCCAGCAGCTGGCGCTACTGGACGACGCAGGAAGACGAGCCGGTGGACATCCTCTTTGGTGCCGATGGCGCCGTGAGCGGCTTCTCGGGCAAGCCTTCCGCCGTCCGCATGGTCGAATTCAGGCGCTGACATGAGCTGCCATTTCACCGGCGTGCCTCGGCGCACGCGCATGGCCGTGGCCGTCGGCCTGGCTCTTGCCACCTCTTCGTTGTTGGCGAGTGCGCAGCAGTCCCCGACCACTCCCCAACCCTTCGTCGAACAGCAACGTCAGCAGGAACGCGAACGCGCCCTGCGCGAGCAGAACGAGCGCACCGTCGACCAGCGGCTGCAGGCCGCACCGCCCGCACCCACTCAGCGCATCCCGCCCTCCGAAGCCCCGTGCTTTCGGATCGACCGCGTGCTGCTGGTCGGCGAGCAGTCCGAATCGTTCCAGTGGGCGGTCTCTGACCTGTCGGGTCCCGAAGGCAACGATTCACCGGTCGGCCGATGTCTGGGCACGGCGGGCGTGAACGTGGTGCTCGCCCGCGCCCAGCAGGCTGTCATCGCCCGCGGCTTCGTCACCACCCGTGTGCTGGCCGCGCCGCAGGACCTGTCCAGCGGCACCTTGACCCTGTCGCTGGTGCCCGGGCGCATCGCGGCCATCCGGACCACGCCAGATTCCTCGGCCACGCTGCTGGGCAGCGGCGCCTTGCTGGGCTCCGCCATTCCCGCGCGAGCGGGCGACCTGTTGAACCTGCGCGACATCGAGCAGGGCCTGGAGAACCTCAAGCGCGCGCCCACGGCCGAGGCC
>Ga0099826_10002228_pt1 | contig 12379 bp, 7 predicted proteins | sample Mtrugardesep15_FD_76830 | JGI IMG/M metagenome (GOLD analysis project Ga0099826, IMG submission 76830) | Root nodule microbial communities of legume samples collected from California, USA - M. trunc garden sep15 | ecosystem: Host-associated > Plants > Roots > Nodule | place: USA: California...
CATCTCCTCCTTTTAACATTTTAATCCTATCTTCATAATTTTATTCATTATTATTACGTAATCTTGGCAGTATCCCGTGTTCCCCTGGATTCTTTCTGATTACAATTCAGAGAGCTTGGATATTTCTAATCCTTCTTCTTTTCGAGACCTTTCAAAGGTGTTATATATTCCATTACTTTAATCAGATTAAATAATTTAATTTATATGTAAGTTTATAATTTAACATTTTGACATGATGCAGCCTGTTGGGGCATTGAACCCAGATCGTCTGAAAAGATTTCAAGAGAGATATGCCAGTTTCGATGATCCAGTCATACCTAAATTTCACTACGGATCACACTACTCGAGTGCAGGAACGGTGGGTCACCTAAATTTCACTACGGATCACACACACTCACACACACAGTGTATGTCCAGCTGCTGCTGGCTTACTTCTTCCAACATTATGTAATTGCATAGACAAATTATTCATAGTTATTAACTGTCCCTAAACTGGGATATGCTGCCCTTGGGGAAAATGATTTTCAAAACGCTACTGTACCAGACTATTACAATAACAGCCTTTCAGTTGACCATACAACAACAACCAAGCCTTATCTCACTAACTAGGGTTGGCTTTATGGATCAAACGACCATATAATGTTTTATCATATACCATTTTTCTATCCAACTAATTAATCTCTAGATCTTAATATTTTGTCCTGTAACTTTTCTAGGTCTTCCTCTACCTCTAGTAATTTGACTACCCTCCATCTAATATACTCTCCTTACTGCCTCTCCTTCTGACAATTTACAACTTTCACCCCATGAGCTAGTTTTTGGGGTAAAGTAAGGCCAAACCCAAATTTTAAGGGCTGTCATAAAACTTTCACTAAAGGAATAAGCATTACATCCTTTTGAATAGAGCTTTTTAGATTTTTATATTAGGCCTAACTCATCCTTACTAAACTGTCTTGTTTTTGGGGTAAAGTAAAGCCAAACCCAAATTTTAAGAGCTGTCAAAATTTTCACCAAAGGAATAAGCATTACATCCTTTTGAATAGAGATTTTTATATTGGGCCTAGCTCATCCTTACAAAACCGTCTTGTAAGCTGAGGGCTGCCCATGCTTTATAAACACTACACAGGCTATATCTCTAGGCAATGTCGGACTATATCCACCCGTTTCACACCCAAAACAAGGTGTTGGTGGCTGCAATGAAAGCAACCCAAATGCCGCAATTAGGCGACTAGGGGGCGGATCACAATGAATGCGGATTTTCCAGTAGAGCTCATATATCTTTTTTTTCTAATAAAGGGAAAGCAGGTTTTGATCCTGTATAGAAATATACTTGCTAATAATGGTTGAATACAGATGGTGGATGGTAACATTAAAGAAATTTAAATACAGTTACTTACACATAAGTGGACTAACAGTTAACAACTTAATCAAATACTATAAAAATTTAGGTTTAGTGAGGTTTTTGGAATATATCAGGCCCAAAATGAAAACTTAACATATGAAAGAATATCATCTTTAAACTTATGTTTTCTTTATATTTTTGTCTGTTTAGTTTCTTTTTGCTATTACATTCAAACCTTCCTTTTTGTGTGTATTAGACCACCATGACTTCTGATGCCTGATATTTACTTTTATTTATTTCATTTCAAAACAGCAAAAGTAATTGTCCAGTAATGTAATGTTGCTGTCATTGGTGAATTTTTTAGTTGCTGGTTCTGCAATAACTAGTGTTCATTATCTTTTTTTATAGGTTTTGTATTATCTTGTTAGGGTCGAACCATTCACTACCCTTGCTATTCAACTGCAAGGTGGAAAATTTGACCATGCAGATCGGATGTTTTCTGATATTTCTGGTACTTGGAATGGAGTTCTTGAGGACATGAGTGATGTTAAGGAGTTGGTATGTATATTCCTTTACAATGAAATGCCTGGCTGATACACCTTGACTAGCTTCTTTTAATATTGTTAGCAAGATTTAATTTGTAATTCTTATTATGGTTCTATTTAACTTATATCATAAGGAGTTTATTTAATTCTCTTTTTTAGGTTCCTGAGCTATTTTACCAACCTGAAGTCCTCACAAACGAAAACTCAATTGATTTTGGCACAACTCAATTGGGAGGAAAGCTTGGTATATTTATTATGATTTTCTGTAGCAGTTTGGCTTCAATGTATATTCCAATGCATCTCATGGTTAATCTTATTTCTACAATACCAGATACTGTAAAACTTCCTGCTTGGGCTGAAAATCCAATTGATTTTATTCATAAGCATCGGAAGGCTCTGGAGAGTGAATATGCATCTTCTCATTTACATGAATGGATTGACCTTATATTTGGGTAGGCTTTTTTAACTATTTTCAGATGCACCTCCGTTTTTTGGGTGTTGATGTTTGCCCCAGTTCTAGACTGCTTCCTCTTGTCATTGTATTGTTTTCCCTTTTTCATAAGTTTGCTACACCAATATATATATATATATATATATATATATATATATATATATATATGTGGAACTATTTTTGTGAAATATGCATGTTATAATAGTTCCTTTGTATTATTGTACTTCTTGTTACAATAGTTAGTTGGATCATGCAGGTATAAACAACGGGGCAAAGAAGCTGTTGCTGCAAATAATGTTTTCTTCTATATTACCTATGAAGGGACAGTGGACATTGATAAAATCTCTGACCCCGTATGTCTCCTTTTCTTATCCATATTTTCAACTCAATTTTTTTGTTTGAGTAAAATGCGACCCTGTTAAGAGTCCCACATCGGATAGGTGATGTCCTGATAATGTGTTTATAAGTGGGGGCAATCCTCACCTCACAAGCCGGTTTAGTGGGGTTGTGTTAGGCCCAACCACAATTTCTAAGATGGTATTAGAGCCTCTCCAAGATCCGTCGGGCCACCTGCCATCAGGTTTCCGCTATTGGGCCACCCACCATTTCTGTCCACGAAGGAAGCCAAATAGTGTTGGTCGTGAGGGGGTGTGTTTAGAGTCCCACATCGGATAGGTGATGACTTGATAATGTGTTTATAAGTGGGGGCAATCCTCACCTCACAAGCCGATTTTGTGGGGTTGTGTTAGGCCCGACTACGATTTCTAAGAGACCCCTTCACTCAAAGAATTGAAGCACATGATAGTTATACTGAATCATAATTTATATATGTATCCCTACAATGAGTCTATCAATAATGCAATGCAATCCATGTTCAGAAAAATAGTTGGCCTTATTGTATCATGAATTCAAGTTGTAGATGGAGTTGGTGAAAATTTAAGAGGCAAAATCTTTTAGTTTATTGTTACACCACATTCCTGCATTACAACACTTTATTAGGTGGGGTCAACCATATAAATCAAGTAACACCAAAATGTCTTAACATGAATGAAACAGTAACTAAAACACTTTATTGACATTAACCAAAAATTTATTAAGAAAGCGCCGGCTGGTTGAACTTAAAAACCTTGTGGCTTTCTAATTGTAGAAAGTAGCTGGCAAATGTTACATATTATTCAGCAGGATATGTACTGCTTAAATAGGACAATTACGATAAAGACTATTCCACAGGTTCAGGAATGATTGGATAAAATAAAGGAAACATGAATAATTTTTTTCCCTAATAATAAATAGACATTTTCTAATAAAGTGAGAAATCTGTGCTGATTTGCATGATCAAATCTGAGATTTCAAGTCTGCAAAAATTCCACATTAATAATATTTTCTTCGGTGATGTTTGCTCGGCATAACTAATTTGTTAAACAATAAGAAAATATCTTATAGTATCATAATTTTATCATAGAATATCTTAGATTATCTCTAAGGATCGGTTTTCAATTTTCATGTTTTGCAGTTACTGTTCAAAGTATTTATTTGTTTCTCGTCCCTCCTCCTTTTTTAAAACGTGTCATACCTTCAATATGGTGTCAGAGTCATACAAACTTCCGTGACTTGTCCTAGCACTATTATCCTACTGAGTTCTGTAAACTCTGAAATTCTACCATAATACTGTTGTTATCCATGATTCTTATTTTTTTTCCTTGACCCATCTCCTTCTTTGGTCACCAGTCACCACCGCGATTTCCTGAACTCCATGGTTCTTCCTGCATTCGAAACTTTTGTGTCCACTGTCAGCCACCACTAGAAAAGTAATTGTGCAAGTTTATTGACTGAAACCCCCACCATCTGGCAGTGTGGCGGGAGGGATTTCTCTGCTTTTTCTACTTTCTCACGTTTTCTTTCATTATATTGGATTATCTACCTTTATTATTTAGACAGTACTTCCAACAAGTTGTTGCAATAAAAAGTCATTGACTTACCCTGTTGGTACAAATGACACCCTTTTTTAGAATCAGAACAACACATTACACCTTTAAGATGAAAGAGTTGTGATGCCTCGTATAACATGCGCCATACATGTTAGTCCTATAAATCATCATAAGGAAAAATTATTTACAGGAATTCACTCAAGTGTTAAATCCTCCTGACTGGGTTGCCAATAAGCTGGATGGATTCATGCAAGACTAGCGGCAACTCTGGTCCTCTAACTTCACTATCTTTCAACTCTGGTCATCTAATTTTATGGAAAAATACAGAAACTTTATTCATCAGAGATTCATCAGAGATTTATGGAAAAATACAGAAACTTTTATTCCTTGTTTATGTAACTTACTATTTTCTTTTGTACATGACAAGTAAAGGTTCAACAGCGTGCCACACAAGATCAGATTGCATATTTTGGACAAACACCGTCTCAACTTTTGACTGTTCCCCACTTGAAGAAAATGCCATTAGCAGAAGTTTTGCATTTGCAGGTAACTGTTGATTCTTTTGGTTGAAAAGCTTTTATTGATAAATTACATCTTGACTCTTGAGTTCTTCACTGAGCATGCATGTATGACTGAGTATGCTCTGCCTCTTCCCATCTCTTGTTTTTCATCCTTCTGTTTTACTTAGCTTTATGTAATGACTGAAACTTATATATCAAAAACATCTGGCTAATCTGTAAATTCGCAATATATGGAAACTAATTATATATGACATTTGTTCAAATAAAAACAAAATATATACAGCACTAAATGGATTATATTCTCCCTAAATAGGAGATACTTCCGTAAACTTAGCTTCAAGATTACAAATTAATCGATTCTGAGGACCTCAAAATAGCAATTCAACAACAACAACCAAGCCTTATCCCACTAAGTGGGGCCAGGCTACATGGATAAAATTACGCCATGATGTTCTATCATAAACCATATTTGGATCCAACTTGTTAACCTCCAAATCTTACCTAATAGTTCAAACTCAAAATAGCAATTCCCTAAAAAAAAAATTCCTGTTAAAGTGTCATAATTTCTTCCCATGGCTTTGAATGATATTAATTATCATTGTAGGGTTAACACGAAAAAAATTCCAAGGGAATTGCTATTGAGTTGTGTCAACCCTACTAGGTCTTTACTTCAGGATCTTAAAATAGAGTGCTTAGCACCAGATATTTATTGTGACAACCAAAGCACGGTCTATTTGAGTCAAAAACCCATGCTAGACTCGCACACAAAACATTTGGAATTGAACATTTTCTCTGTCTAGGAGGTGCTTGATCACTCTTTGTTTGTTACTTATGTTCCTGCTCAGGACTAGCTTGCAGACATCATCACCAAACATTATCCAAGCTCAGATTCTTCAATTTCAGATGCAAACTCAGGTTTGACAGCAGTTATCAGTCACCCTGAGTTTTAGGAGTGGGGATGGGGGGATGTTGAAGTACATAGTTTCTGCTGTATGGTTTATGTTATGCACAATTATAGAACGCCATGATCCAATAGGGTTGATGACCCAATCATTGGGCCCAACCCACACAAGTATGGTTTCTAGAAGCTTGTAGAAGCTGTGGGAATAAAAGTAGTTTGGATATTCTCTGAAAGCTTGGAGAATTTCGGTTATAAAAGAGAAGGAAGCCTAAAAGAGTTTGTTAGGAGAGAAGCTTGCTCACCACATACATACAGTTCAATAGAATTTCATTTCGCGACTCTGTACAGTATACTATATTGTATGGATGTTACTTTATATGTCTATTTGACACACATGACCCAGAAATCAGTCTGTTAGTTAGAGTTGCTGACTTGCCGTTAAGAAACTGCAAGTTAGTTAGAGCTTGTAACTGACTTTTAATTACTATATAAACCTGAGTTCACAACTTGGAGATTCATAATACTGAAAGTAACTTTTTCAGAAACATTTCCTTATCAGTTCCTCTCTCAAATTCTCTCCTCCATCAACAACTCCCATTTAATATTAATCACCAAACCTATCCAGTAATCATTTTGAGGAATATGTTTAGATTTTGGAGGTATTGGGACATGAGATCTAAATGAACACTTTTGGCAAAACAATATAAATAATATTTGTTACTATTAATCTTTGAAATGTTGCGAATATTATTGTTCCGCCATGTTAAATATATGCTAATACAATATGAACTTGTGATAAGATGCCCTTGAGTTGTTTCATACTTGCTTCACTGTTCATGAAAGTTTTGCCATGCTCAATGGTAAAATATATGTTGATACAATATGAAATTGTTTCATGTTTGCTTCATTGTTGATGCATATATTTCTTTTCATATCAGACAATATTCCGCAACCCAAATGAAGTCAAGCCCTATGTTGTTCCATCACCTGAACGTTGCAATCTTCCTGCAGCTGCAATTCATGCATCTTCAGATGCTGTTGTGGTTGTTGATATGAATGCACCAGCAGCGCATGTTGCAGAACATAAGTGGCAACCCAATACACCTGATGGCCATGGAACTCCTTTTCTTTTTCAACATAGAAAGGTTGCAGCAGGCTCTGCTGGTGGTGCACTTATGCGGATGTTCAAAGCACCAGTCTCATCTGGTGAAGAGTGGAGATTCCCACAAGCTGTAGCATTTTCTGCCTCTGGAATTAGAAGCCAAGCTATCGTTTCTATAACATGTGACAAAGAAATTATTACTGGTAATTCTAGAAGACCTGAGATTATTTGCATATGATGCCTTTGTATTTATTTTATGAATAGAGTTCCTGTGATTGATTTATACTCTTGCTTTTCAACATTGGTAGTTAATTATCAATTATATGGAATCTCTCCTCGAAGTGAACCACAAGCATGGGATTTTCTAGACGCTTACGTCGTAACATTTACTTATGTAGCACTTTCTTTTGCTCCATTATTTGCTAAGGAAAAATAACAGATAGAAAACTGGATATCTTGGAGCATTTAGGCATGTGCAACATTTTTGTTCAATAGAAATGGAAAAGGAAAATCGATAATTACAAATGCAAGTACTAGAATAAGGAGGATAATATGAATTGAACCGAAAATTAGAAAACAATTACTCACTATCAAAATAAATTGGTTTTTACATTTCTTTTATTCTTGGCCTTTACTGTAATGCCTTAAAATTGATTGGTGCAGTATTGCTGACATGAATTGCTATACATCTAAGGCATTGGATGTGTATGATCAGTAAAACCTTTTCATCTGTTGCATAGAATTTTAGAAACTTGTACTTCATCTTGTAGTAGTTGCTTCCTGAGCTGTGTATTTGACATCTAATTTGAAATATTTGCTTCTGATTGATTAGGGGGGCATGCTGATAATAGCATTAGGCTAATATCATCAGATGGAGCTAAGACCTTAGAAACAGCTTATGGACACTGTGCTCCTGTAACTTGCCTTGGTCTTTCACCTGATAGTAACTACCTAGTAACAGGATCCCGAGATACAACAATATTACTCTGGAGAATACATAGAGTTCTTGTGTCTCACTCAAATATCGTATCGGAACATTCCACTGGGACAGGCACACTCTCTCCAACCAGCAATAGTTCATCACCCTTGATTGAAAAGAATCGGAGACGTCGAATTGAGGGTCCTTTACAGGTACTTCGGGGGCACCGCAGTGAAATAATCAGTTGTTGTGTTAACTCAAATCTTGGAATAGTTGTTTCTTGCTCTCATTCATCAGATGTCCTCTTGCACTCCATTAGAAGAGGACGTTTAATAAGAAGATTGGATGGTGTGGAGGCCCATATTGTCTGTCTTTCATCTGAAGGGGTTGTGGTGACTTGGAATGAATCACAGCATACTCTTAGTACCTTCACTCTCAATGGTACTCCAATTGCAAGAGCACAATTCTCCTTCTTTTGCAGTATCAGTTGCATGCAAATTTCTAATGATGGGATGAGTGCTTTGATCGGAATTAATTCTCAAGAAAATGGCAGAACCTATAATAACAGTTTAAATTCACAGTTGAATAAGTCAGGTGTTGATTTTGATTCAGAATCAGAAGAAACTGACGAAAACAGCAGAACAGACCTTCCATCACCATCGATTTGCTTCCTGGATATGCACACTCTGGAGGTACATGATTAAGATGTCAAATATAAATTACCATTTTACATTGATCTCAGATTAAATTGCTAGATTATATTCCTCATGTTTATACACCATGAGAGAGCAATATATCAGGAAAAACCAATCAGTAAGATATATTTCCTTTTTGATTGAGAGAATCGTCATATAATTCTTCTGCAGATTTGAAATTTCAAATATACTAATTGAATTATGATGAAACAAGGCAATTTTCTCATGCCTTATTAGTCAATATCTTGTAACTATTACCTTGTATTATCATCTTCAGCAAACTGTTCTTCACTTCTTACTAATCATTCTTCCATTCTAATTTTTGTAGGTATTTCATATATTAAGACTTGGAGAAGGACAGGATATCACAGCTCTGACTCTAAACCAGGATAACACAAATCTTTTGGTTTCGACATTGGATAAACAACTGATAATCTTTACTGACCCATCTGTAAGTTAAATCTTTATTGTTAAGTGTCATTCTGAAATATCATTAAGTTAAAGAGAGTCTTTGTAAAATATCAATGGTCCTTGAAGTGAAGGTTCCCACCCACTCCTGACTATCCCCCCTACTATTTATTTTTGTGAATAGGTAGAAGGAATAAACTTCTTGTATTTGCCTTGTAGTCTGGTTTTGTAAAATGAGTAAATAAAGTTGCCCATTATTTGGAACCGAAAACTTACTGATGCCGTTTGGCAGAATGTATTATTTTTTTAGCAACAGGTCACCCTCCTAAATGAGTTGTAAAATTTGTGTATGAAATGCATTTGAACTAAAATATTGTACCTCTAATCTTTCATTATGCCTTAAACATATGTTGTTTTAATTCCTTCTCTTTTCTATGGCTATTAACACTGCAACTTTTTTTCTTGCAGTTAAGCTTGAAAGTGGTAGATCAAATGCTCAAGCTTGGCTGGGAAGGTAATGGACTTCAGCCTCTTATAAAATCATAGCTTTTAGGTTATACATATGTGGATTACAGATCATCTATACATAGCATCAATTAGGAAAGTTAGGTTGAGGTTGTGACACTCGTTTGTAAGCATTTTTGGTTGCGTCCTTATGGTTCAGAGATGTCATGTGACACTTCCAGTTAATACAACCAGTGTCAGGTTCATAGATTTAGTGGAGGGTTCTTTGCTCCTCCAGTTGTGTAAAAGTGTTGATATTGGACAAGCTTCCGAGTTCCTACTGAGGTTTGAGCCATTTTTGTCCCATAATTTTTTTGATTTGAGAATGAAAATATAGTGGCCATTCTTTCTTGTAATACTGCTGATTTTTAGATGTTTGGATTGATTAGATTTGGCTGAGTTTTGAGTGTTCAATATTTTGTGAGTGTAATGAATAAATAAGTTATATTGTTTGCTGTGAAGAGTTGTTTTATTGTTTTATATCTTCTTTCTCGTTTTCTCTAATTAGGAACCAATTCATGAATAAACATTGCTGTTGTAAACAGCGATAGATTCTGGCAGTAATATCAAATTACTTTGTTAATGGTGTTTTTTTTAATTTTATTTTATGAGAAATGCATTTTGTTGATGATCTTTCGTGATTTAAGTTATTATTGGTGCACATTAGCTGTTACATCAAACAAAAAGGCGTTAAAAAAAGACAATGGTAACAAAGTGGATCTGGATTGACTTGAGTTGCGTAAACACGCAGCCACTGCAGTCGGCTAAAATCAAACCGTTCAATTCATCAAAGGGTTGTCATTCAGTATCATCCTCTGTATCAGAACACACATAATCAAAACCCAATTGCGCACACCAGTTACCAGCCACTGCTTCCCTTCGATTTTAGAAAACTGCACTTTACCCAACACATTTTGCTCATTCCCAACTAAAATTCCAAAAATGCCCCTGTGAGTCAACTCACGCTAGTGTTACATCTGCGTGAGTTAACTCACGCAAAGATTTATACAGAGATTTACACCAGCGTGAGTTAACTGAGATTTACATTAGCATGAGGTTACTTGTGTAGGGGTATTTTGGTCTTTTCAGTTGAGAATGAGCAAAATGTGTTGGATAAAGAGCAGTTTTCTCGATTTTATTATGTTTTCAAACTATCCCAAATCATGAACACAACCAACAAATGAAATCAATTTTTGACTGCACTGACTGAAATGTCAACTGCAGAGGATCTGAATCCAAACAAAGTGGTGTAGACATATTTAATCTTTTTATTATTACAATTTTTTTTTTGACAAATTTTATCGTTGCAATTTAGTTATTTAATAAACTAGCTGCATTTTCTGTTATTTATTGAGGGGAAATATATTAATTGTGAGGGGAGACGAAGCAATTTTATTTTTTTGCTCAAGCTAAGTTAACTCGTATTAGTACCAAACAAATTCATAATGCAATTTGGAGGAACATGAAAATCATTAGCAATAAATGCTTTTGCTAAAAGCTTGTGCACTACCATTTGCTTCTCGCATAACAAACACAATCTGAGAATTCTTGTGTCTATTATGGAGCCATATTTTGATCTATTAGGCTTATCACAGCAAGTATAACACGCCATTTATTTTTACAATCTAGTTCAAAAATAACATTAGTGATACTAATTACCAATACATAAAGATTCATAGGACACCAATCTCTCATTTCAATCACAAAACGGTCTCGTTCACCTCATACACACATTCCAATGTCAGAGCAAGATTGTTGTTGTTGGAATGTGGCTCCAACCACATTTTAATTAAAAAATTCCACGAGTGGAGGAACCCAATGCCCATCTGTGATATAAGAAGTTATGGTATTTCGAGTCACATGACCTGTGTAAGCATGTTGCCACGAGGCAAGTAAATCTTTTGCACGGACGGTGATTGCATAAGTTGATTCCTATTTGCATCAAGTGCTTCATGTTATCATATCAAACATGGTCGCTTGATCATCATTCAAGTGATTCAAAACCTGTAAAAATAAATCATCAATGGTATGATCGACGACAAACCTGAACACATTGAACTAGGCCACGACCTTCAACATGCTTTATGAGGGATGTAATTCCTTCAACACATGGAATAAACAAATAAGGAAAAAGAGGACGGAGACCTCTTGTAGGTGTAGTTTCACATAAATAACTCGTGAAACACAACCTTGAGAAATGGTTGAAAGATTTTTTTTTTAAAAGAAAAATGGTTAAAAGATAATTAATACTCCATCCGTCTCAAAATAATAATCTATAATATCTCTTTTATTAGTAATTTTGTGGATTAAATTGACTACCTACAAATAGAATCGAGGACTAAAGTAATAAAAAAAACAATTTTAATTATGTATGTAATTTCGATAAATTCGACAACGACCAAAATTGTGGTTCGCTCATTTTAAATTCATTGGATGGTTTATTTAATTTTTCCTTTCACAAAGGTTTATTTAGTTCTTAGGCCCTAATTTATTTTTATTATATTTTTAATCAAATAATTTTGTGGTTAGAAATTCACTTTAAAAAGTAAATAACTTGAGAATTGTTTAAATTCGACCTATGCATATATTTTTAATGTAAACTGAGTATCCTCTATGTAAAACTGCAGAGACTAATAATCTAATAATGTAAGACTCAAATGGGGGGTAAGTTCCTCTAAGAGTTAACCCACTTGGGTTGGCTTGATGATATTGACTTGGGATCTGGGAGTGTACTTCTCCTCGAGGTCTCTGGTTCCATTCCCTCTGGTACCAATTTAGGTCAGCTAGTTTAACTTCTTCAAAAAAAAAAGTTCCCTAAGGGTGTGCTTGGATGGAGGGTTTAGGAGGGGGAGGGATGAGAGGGTTTAGATTTCATTTTTAAATTATGGACACTATAAAATGTTTTTTTTTTAAGAGTTAACATATTAACATGGGAAATGATCATATAATACTTCAATCACAATTAATTTATTTTAGAGAAACATGCTATATAGTCCATAATTTAAAAAAGAAAAACAAACCCTCCCCTCCCTTCCCCTACTAAACCCTCAATCCAAACACACC
>Ga0099826_10002230_pt1 | contig 12376 bp, 7 predicted proteins | sample Mtrugardesep15_FD_76830 | JGI IMG/M metagenome (GOLD analysis project Ga0099826, IMG submission 76830) | Root nodule microbial communities of legume samples collected from California, USA - M. trunc garden sep15 | ecosystem: Host-associated > Plants > Roots > Nodule | place: USA: California...
AAAAAAAAAAAAAAAAAAAAAATAAATAAAAAAAAAAAAAAAAAAAAAAAAAAAAAAAATAAAAATTTATAAAAAAAAAAAAAAAAAAAAAGAAAAAAAGTTTTTTTTTTTTTTTTTTTATATTAACATGAGAGTTTAACAACTTTGGCATATACATAATTTTGTAGTAATTTTTTCGTCAATTAAACTATTGTGTTTAGTATTTTATTTTATTTTTATATTGTTATTTAAAAAGGAGTAAATAGTCAATTACCCCCCTGAAATTGTAAGTTTCGTCAATTACTCCCTGAAGTTAACAAAACTTCAATTACCCCCCTGAAATTGCATAAAGTTAATCAATTTGCCCCCTCCGTCAAATTTTTCTGTTAGTCAACATCACGTTTTGCAAATACCTCTCTAAAGTTTTGCACTTATGTTCAAAATGCCCCCAAAACTTAAAAATTTATATTTTTTTTCTTATCCTTACAAGGTGCCAAAGCACAGTTGTACCAATGCATCAAAGGAGGAGGGGGTAAATTGCTAAGAATATACAAAACCCCCCTAATACATAGCTCTAACGTTGTTCGGTTTAGAGAAGGTTTAGAAAAGCTTATTTAAAATTGATTTAAACTCATATCATAGCATATGCTCCAGTGTTAAAATTTAAATAAACTGAAAAAAGTAAATTAAAACATGGACAAATATTTAATTAAACTGTCTAGAATAGTTTATTGAATAAACGTTTAATTAAACTCTTGATTAAGCACAATAGTTCAAAATTTATAAATGCAAAACTTCAGGGGTAACAGAAAAATTTATCACGTTGAGATATGCATTAGGGGGGTTTTGTATATTCTTAGCAATTTACCCCCTCCTCCTTTGATGCTTTGGTGCAATTGTGTTTTAGTACCTTTTAAAGATAAGAAAAAAATATAAATTTTGAAGTTTAGGGGGCATTTTGAACATAAGTGCAAAACTTCAGGGGGTATTTGCAAAACGTAACGTTGACTAACAGAAAAATTTGACGGAGGGGGTAAATTGATTAACGTTGTGCAAGGTAATTGAAGTTTTGTTAATTTCGAAGGATAATTAACGAAACTTACAATTTCAAGGGGTAATCGACTATTTACTCGTTTACAAAGAGTTAGTTAAATTTGTATTAAAATATGATAGTTATGTTGTTGTGAAAATTGAAGAGCAAGGAGAGGATAGCGAATACACTCCATTTTATCCAAACAACTTCACTTTGCTTTGGGATTCAACTGAATTCAATGGCGTCCACTCTCTTCTGCTCGCCGTCGCTTTGTTCTTCTTCTATGTTTTCTACTCCTCTTAAAATATCCTTAAAGCCCAGTGGCATCTCCATTTCTCGTTCTCTTGAAACCGAAAACCCCCTTTCTCAAAGACGCTTCAGAATCACTGCCATGGCTCCTCCCAAACCCGGTGGTGGCAAAGCAAAGAAAGGTACCAAACTAATTCATTCATCCATTAATTTCGATTTTCTTTTTTTGTTGCAATGTAATAATTAGAACATGTCTGTGTTTGTGGCAAACAGTGGTTGGAATCATAAAGCTGGCTCTTGAAGCCGGAAAGGCAACGCCAGCTCCACCGGTTGGACCGGCTCTTGGTTCAAAGGGTGTTAACATTATGGCTTTCTGTAAAGATTACAATGCTAGAACTGCTGATAAACCCGGTTATGTCATTCCCGTTGAAATCACTGTCTTTGATGTATGTAACTAACTTATTCTTTTTCTTTTTTCATTTCAATCATTTTCTTACTGTATTGTTGTTGCGTAACTTCGCAGGATAAAAGTTTTACTTTCATATTAAAGACTCCACCTGCTTCTGTTCTACTGCTTAAGGCTGCTGGTATATAATTGTTATCCCATACCCTTTGATATTATGCTATGTTATCTTTTGTCCTCTGTGATATGATTTGTTAGAATGTGCTTCGAATTCATAAGTCAGCTCTTTACCACTAATGCATCTCTAGTAAATAAGCCCGTTATTGGTCTACGAGTTGTAAGATATGAAAATAGGCACACACTAGATGTGGACACGACACCGACACTGACATATAGACTATGGTAACAAATTGAGAAAATTGAAGTGATTGTATGTAATGACTGGTGTCGGTGTCGTGTTGATGTCAGACACTGACACGTGTCCAATACTTGGACATACCTTATAAAGTGTCGGTGCTACGTACTTGTAAGGCTAACTATAAGACACTATTGGGTCGGCATGATTGGCCAGCAGCAACTACGCACATCAAAAGTTATTAGTCATTAGCTGAAAGTTTAGGGATAATACTGGAATTTGGATTAAAAAATTGCATCCCTACTCATTGCTATATTTCATTGTGCTTTTCCTCCTTCCTGCCTCAAATGTCATTAATTTAGGGTTAAGGATCATTGAATCTTAAATAGGGTAAGGTTATTCAACTCAACACTACATGATCTTGTGCTGCCTTGTGACTAAGTGAACTATATTAAAAGGCATCCATACTGATATTGGATATTTAGTATACATTTGATTTGACAGATCGAAAGCAAGTATGAATTGTTTTAGCTTCCATTTACTCCCTGATTCAATTTTCTATCTATGATCTATTTGTTTTAAGCTAGTTCTAATCAAGGGTAGAAAATACTTGTACGTTTCAAGAATTATAAATCTCAAGTCTCAACAGTTGAGATGTGATCTAAAATCTAAATAACATTTTACATATAATAAAATGATATGTAAAATACTGTGTCTCGTATTATATGAGGATTTCTCCTGCACTACAAATGAATGAGATTTTTTTAGTGGTTACATTCGAGGTATTCTTACAAGGCTACACCCACTACTTATGGCCGAACCCCTGTTTACTAGGTGTTTTAATGGATTGAGAACTCTGCATTGCCATTAAAATCTCCCCATCTTGAACAAAACTTACCTTTCTGTATCTGATATTTTTTTATTTTTTTTATACAGTATGTAATAGACTTTATAGTTGGGCTTTCTGTGAACATGGTAGCAGAAAATATTGAGTTTTTGTGCTTTTAATTCAGTCTTGAAATATAATCAGTCTGGTGTTGTCATAGTTATCTAAATAAACAAAATGAAGCAGATATGTAAAGGTTATTGGTTTGATAGATTATCAGGCGTTTAATTTCAAACATCCTGTTTACGAGTGAATCTAGTGTTCAAAGTTCCAAACTCTATTATACTGATTAACTGATTTGTTGTGTAGGGGTGGAAAAGGGTTCAAAAGACCCCAAGGCACAAAAAGTAGGAAAAGTCACAATTGATCAGTTGCGCACAATTGCTTCTGAGAAGTTGCCGGACTTGAATTGCGCGACCATCGAATCAGCTATGAGAATTATAGCAGGTACTGCAGCAAATATGGGAATTGACGTTGATCCTCCTATTCTTGAAACCAAGCAGAAGCAATTATTGTAATGATTTTTGAATTTTCCCTCCAAGTGTAAAAAGTCCTTGTGGTACTAGATCACACAGGACATTTTATTGTACAATGTTGTCTTCTAAATGAGCAAAGAGAACATTTGATTTTAACTATTTTGTATTAGTTGAATTATATCTAAATTTAAATACATGTTCATCTCATTAATATCAGCCACAAAGTTGGTGCTTGGTGTGGTTTTGTATTGTGTTCGATTCTAATTAAGAATCTTATGTGAATCGTGTTGTTTATCATGCAAGCTTGCGTGTTTTTATTGTTTTTGTCACTTGCACTGTTGTATTGTGGTGTGGCTGTGTTATTAAACATGCTTGCTTTCTTTTGCTTCCTCTGTAATGGCAACTTACAATCTCTTTCCTGAAAACAAAGTTTAAGGGAAGAGTTGAAAATTGAAATTAGTTTCTAATATATCTTGCCATTTACCAGTATTTAAGTGGGTGACTTGAATGACTTCAGGGCTTTGTAAAAACCAATTCTAGAATTAGAAGTTGTCATTTATAACTTCAAGTATAATCAATTCTTGAAGCAAAACAAAGTCTACTCTATAGAAACCAAACATGTCAAAATATTCGAGTTCTAAACATCGCGTAGAAGATTTCAGCAACCAGAGTCACCATCACATCACAAGAAATGCCTTGGCTCATTCAAAGACGAGGACTCAAAAAGAACCCAAGCTTGTGTGTGTTAAGTGTACAAAACAAATCCTCAACTTAGGCTGTGTTCGTTCTAAACTGTCTGATGTTTGAGACGGGTGAGAACTTGATCTTTCTCTTTTCAACAAAACAATGCTTACAATTTTTTAAGCAATTAGTGAAATATATAACATAACCGAGGTTACATATATGCAACAGATTTTTCTAAAGCACTCCAAATTTTCCCCATGTTACAACATCTCTTATTTGAAAGACGGGGAAATCCTCTACAGCAATAACACCTAGACTTCTCATATTTGAAAGCAATAAATATCTTGTTTTTTTTTTTTGAGGGAGTAAATATCTTGTGCTTATCATCATTAATAATTCGTGTACGATAAACACCAATGGTTAAGTGTAATAACTGCGTCTCTTTTACATGACCATAGAATCGTATTGACATACACAAGTTTTTTCACAATCTACATTGACAATAAACTATATTATATCATCTAAAACAAAAAGAACTGTCAACAAGGTCAGAATGTCTCATCACCTTGAGACTATTGTGCACCTTTTTATTGGGGTGAGAAAAAAACTGAACAGAACTAATAACTTGAAGCTTCAAAGTTTTAATTTGCAATCCACAACTACTATCGTGGCTGCAATATTAAGGTTTTATAGATTTCTACAACCGATTGCAGACACGATTGCGGTCACAATTCACATCTATTTGCAACTTTCCACAATCTCAAGGATAAAATTGCTGCCTAGTGTCTAGAAAACAACAGAATCAAGCAATCACTCGCAAACACAAGGTGGGTCTGTCCTTTAAAAGATAGAAACGGGTCCAATCTTTCTACGGAATCACCATGGCATAAGCTTTATATCAGAAAATTGTTATTTTTACCAAGGATAACAACATAACCACGGCAATAACCTAAACAACAAGACGCACAACAAAATTTATTAACAACGAGAGTGTACAAGACGCACAACAAACTCGGGGGCAGAAAATAAAAATACAAAAGTCTCCGACATACCAGAAAACTCCACAGCCTTAACCCCTATTGGCCCCAAAAAAACAAACCGAAGCCATGACAGTAAAAACCACAGCCGAAGCACCCTACAGCAAAAAACAAAACTGATGCTGCTATATGCATACTGACAGCAGCCAGAAACAAACCGCAGACACCGCATACCACAGCCTCTGAATGCAACAGAAGCCACACCTCTATTATTAAGATAAAACAGACACAATCAAATCCACAATTTGTTTTTGCTTGTTGAATGTAGTTATTACAGAAGCTAGAGTGAGTTTAAACAAACTTCTCACGAATACTAGTGATTATGAAGAAAAAAATTGAATTGAAGCTAAACCTTCACATATAAGCCGAAATTAGCTTTTCATTCTGTCATTTGGGCCTGTTTAGACAAACAACTTATTTGCAAGTTATAGCACAAACACTTATCAAGACAAACACTTACGTATAAACTATTTCTCTAGCAAAAGATAAAGTAAATGTAAAACAAGAGCAAATGTATAACAGTAAACATACGATTATGTGTACATAGTGCTTTAACCAAAACTCTAATACATTCCAAAAATACCTTCATATTATTAATAGCCTCCCTAAAATAAAACATAGAAACAGGATAACTACCAACTAACTTTATTCTAACTAACTAACTAACTAACCTCTTAACCGATCATCAAGAGTTTTAATGCCTATTTCTAAACTTCCTCCTATAATAAACCTTTGCCACATTTCAGTAGGTGGGTTGTGGCATTATTGCTAGCAACATGCTAGAAAGAAAGGCTTCCATGATTCAAGAATTTCCATTTTCAATGATGGCCTTGAAAATACAATTTAAAATACAATTCAGGAAATCCACACACTTTATGACAACCCTCCAAATTGATCTCTCTTAGGTGGGTACAGTTTTTTACCACATGTCTCACTCCTTTCGGTGTAACATCACTACAGTGTTCCAGTAACAGACGCAAAAGCCCACGACAACTCTTTGAGATCTCATACAATGCTTCATCATCAACTCTCGTTTCGGACAAGTCCAACACCTCTAGTTTGGGAACTTCAAAGTTCATTCGATGCAGTTTCACTCTTGAACAACATGCTAAGTTCAAATGTCTAATATTAGAACATGTCCTTAAAACTTGACAAATACCTTCTTCAGATATGCCACTACAATTTCTTAAATCAAGAAATTGCCAACCGGAGTCCGACTTCAAGACAAAGGAGTTCACTGCCCCACTAACTGTGTAAGTTGCGATTCAGCTGATGAAGATTTGTTTCATTTTCTGTTTGAGTGTCTGTATGCTATCCGTGCTTGGACTATGGCAGGTCTGTGGTTAGAAATCGAATCTGCAGCAAGGAATACGCAAACAGCAGTGGAAGCTATTTTTCAGCTGCTGCAAAATCTGTCCAAAGAGCAGTCCCAACGCATGGTTATGATATTTTGGAGCTTATGGAAACGCCGGAATTTAAAGGTTTGGGAGGATATAACAGAGACATGTGCAGAAGTGGTCGAGAGGGCTCGGATAACTCTTGAGGATTGGCAGCTCGCGAATGGTGGGCGAACGGAGGGGCAGTCTGTGCAATCTGTTTCTAATCAAAATGCTGATTTTGACATCAGCAACACAGCTGCTACTGCTGTTATTACTACTGATGCAGCAGCTGCTGGCCGAAATGATTGGCAGCCTCCTATGCTTGGCAGACTAAAGTGCAACATTGACGCAGCATTTTCCGTCCCTCGTAATCGTACTAGTATCGGTATTTGTATCCGAGATGAACACGGCGTTTTTGTTTTAGCCAAAACCGTAAGTTTCGAAGGTGTGTATGCTGTAGAGGTGGGTGAAGCTCTAGGCCTTTTCCATGCACTGCAATGGACAAGTGATATGCAGATGGATAATATAGATTTCGAAGTCGATTCTAAAGTTACGAAAGATGCCTTCACTTCTGGATGAGATGACATTTCTGAATTTGGTAACATTATAACAACATCTTGGCACCTTTTTTCTTCCCATTTTACTAACTCTCGGGTGGAGTTCTTTAGGCGACAAGCAAATGCGGTGGCTCATGCCTTTGCAAGAGAGGCCACATTTCTAGCTAGTCCCGCTGTTTATTATTCTATACCCAGTTGTATTGAATCCTTGATCATTAATGAAATGCTATAAGCACCTTTCTTTCAAAAAAAAGAAACAAACATTGTGAAGCTTTCATCTCTTAAACATGAATTGCAAGCCAAACAAAGAGACACTAATTTAGAGCTTACAACAAAATTCTCTACATTATTTGCTTTTGTGAATTTCATTCTAACAAAATACGTCACCACGTGAGCGCAGAATGTGGAGTGAGGTGAGGTTTGGGGAACCTTTGAAAAAGGCGAAGAAGGAAAGGGTGTGTTGGGTGGCAAATTGTGAGAGAGAAGTGGAGACGGAGACGGTTGGTGATGGAAAGGAACTGCTTCGAGACGAGGGAGAGAGAATTCAAGTATCGGTTGTAGTCGTCGTTGATGAGGAATCTAAAGACATATTCCCAACATTCTTCGGGTAAGTATTAATCTGCAGCCATTGTGATTTGAGAAGGTGGGAAGATTTTAGGGTTTTATTGAGAGGTTATACTTAGATATGTTCAGGGATAATAGAGCAATAAAGGATAAAATGAAGAGACTTTGTAAGTAAGTGCAGTGCAGCTCATTTGGTAGCTACTATGATATGTATATGTATGTGTCTAAGTTTGAACTCTGGATTCCTTACCCACATATAATATAATGTGTGTGAATATAACTGCTAAGTTACCCAACAAAAACATGATAAAATGAAGAAAACAATTATTCAATATAAGGTATAATTTAAAGAGAAAAATGTAATGTTACATTAATAGGTAAATATTATATAAAAAAAAGGTTAAATTATAAATGAAGGGTAAGAATGGAAGAAAAAATTCAGCCTAAAAGGGTGCATAATATATTTAACCCTAAGAAAAGAATTCAGTCTAAAAAGGATAGATTAACCGGTCAAAAATGTCAATACATTGACATTTGTAAAGTGGTTTAGAAGCTATTGCAAATTATGAGAAGTAAATAAATCTAGAGTTTTTTGTGTTTTTGTTTTGTGCTACAAATGAATTATCACCGTTTTATGTGCTACAAATGAGTTTGCAGCTAGAAAATTGGTGCACTAACTAATCTTCAACTTCGAAACATCACATAGAAACATAGAAGGTTTCAGCAGCCAAAGTCTCATCACAAGAAGTTGAAACAGATACGTTATGGTTCATTCAAAGATGAGGACTCAAAAAGAGCTCAAGATTTATCTAGTACATATAGATACAAATTTTTGCTTGTTAATTTTAATGTCTCATGTTCAAGATAGGGTGAGAGCAACTTGATATTCTTTCTCTTTACAGTTGTGTTAACCACAAAATAATGCATACAATTAGCAAGCAATTAGTGAAATATAATGTAACCTCTGTTACACAGATGAAACAAGTTTTAAGCTTCCTCCTGCACTTGCAAGTTGCAACTTGTTCCCAACTTCCCACATCTTTATCAATGAAGATTATACTTCGAAAATTGATTATACTTAGATGGCGGATCTAAACAAAATGATGAATGACCTTTCTTGCATACATATATAAAAGTACAAGTACTAAACAAAGATAGTTTAAAATAACTAGAAATCTCTCAGGCATACAAAATAGAATGCATAACTGTCTTCAAACATAATGTCAAACATCCATAAATTGATTCCCAAAACTTGAGCTACTTTTATGACTTGCCGAGGAGGTTATCGACTTCATTGTTGTTCACTAAATAACGCTTTGCTAATGATGCCCGTTGCCTCAATATATCGGTCCACACACCTAGAGATGCAACTGCTTTCACCCCCACTGAGGCTTGAACTTGGTTTTGTGATACACTTGTCAAAACATTTTCCTCTCACTGTCTGCAAAATAAATGGCAATTGGAATGTAAGTACAATTTGCAGAAAGTAAGACACACCAAACATATTCAGTATTCAAGCCCATGGCATTGCTTAGGACTTACATTTGAAAGCAGTAAATATCAAGTACTTATCATCGCTAATAATTCATGTTCAAGAAACAAATCAATAGTGTAATAATTATGTCTCCTTCTATATGGCAAAAGAACCATCATCAATCTACATTGACATACACAAGTTTTTCCACAATCTACATTGACAGTAGCAACAACAAGTAAACTATTAGTACATGAGGAATGCTAGCAACACACCTTCTAACACACTCTCTTTGATTGGTTAAAATTCACATGAGTCCCACCAAATTATGTGGGTCCCATATAAATGTGGTGGGTCACATGTGAATTTTAACCAATCAAAGAGGGTGTGTTGAAAAGTGTGTTAGAAGATGTGTTGCTAGCATTTCTCATTAGTACATTGACAGTAGCAACAAGAAGTAAACTATTACTACATTGACATACACAAGTTTGTTCACAATCTACATTGACATTAGCAACAACAGGTAAACTATTACTATATCATCCAAAACGAAAAGAACTACCACAGATCAGAATGTCTCATCACCTTAAGACTACTATGCACCTTTTTAATTGGGTAAGAATAAAAACTGAACTGAACTAATAACTTGAAGCTTCAAGGTTATAATTTTCAATCCACAACTACAATTATGGCTGCAATATTTAAGGTTTTAAAGATTTCTACAACCAAATTGCAAACACAGTTGCAGTCAAAGTTGCATCAGAAAGTAACAGAACCGGGCAATCACTTGCAAATACAAGGTAGGACTGTCTTTAAAAGATTAAAATAGATCCACTCTTTCCATGGAATGATGCAATATCTCTCATTAGCTTTGTATCACGAAATTGTCCTTCTATCAAGGATAACAACACAACCACATTTACAACGTCCAACCCCGATACTAAAAGAAAATAGAAACTAGAGTAAGTTTGAACAAACTTCTCAAAGAACACTTGTGATTATGAAGGAAAAAACTGCCTTGAGACAAAACCTCCACTTATAAGCCGAAATCAGCTTCTGACATTTAGTCCCCATTTGGATAACCGACTTATTTGCAGCTTATAGCACAAGCACTTATCATGATAAACACTTATGTACAAGTTATTTCTCTAGCAAAGGATAAAATAAAGTGAAATTATTTTTGTATAAGCTATAAGCTGTTTTCATAAGCTATCTTGGAGAATTTATTAAACAAGGTGAAAACCTTATAAACATCTCATAAGCTGTATTCAAAAGTTCTCCCAAAAAGTTTCAGTAAACTCAAATAAGTCAATCCAAAGTCCAAACAGGCCCTAACTTGATCCACAATCACTTATTTATATTAACAGAGAAATCTCAACAAATTAAAAGTCAATCCAAACAGCCCGACTCAACAAACAGAAATACAGAAACTATGATAAAATATATAGACAACAAATAAAGCTACTAACTAATTTGCCTAATTCACTATATTCACTATCACCATCTCTAATCAATTTAATATGTTAAATTATCGTATAATATTGAGTGAATTAAAGAAAAAAGATGAGATACCTCAAGAAATTGTTGAGCATACTCCATAGCAAGTTGGGATTTCAACTGGTCTTTGAGATCTTGTGGGGACAATTGGGAAGAAGGTCGACTAGATGGAGCTGAGAAAGAATCCATTGTTGAAATCGAAAATCACTTTACCGCTTCTCTGCGTCTAGAATCCTCTTCTTTGCGTTTGTGCTGTGGTTTCTGAGAGAGATATAAAACCCTAGCGATTTGTGATTTTCTTTTTGGACACGCTATGCCTTAAACCCTAATTACCCACAATGTCCAGCTCATAAAAAAATAAAAAGACCAATTTGACCTCTTATAATATTCTCACAATTCAATTTAGTCTCTAACAAAAAATAAATTTTAAATGAATTCATAACATTTTTATACAAAATATAAATTAGCCGATAACCAAAAAAGAAAATATAAATTTGTTTCTTTTGGCCACGGAACCAAATGAAAATGGAGAAAAAAATACACTAAAAATAAAAAATCTCTCATTTATTATAATGGAGAGACAAGTCTTTTTTTAATTTATAAAAGTCAATGACTAGTTTAATCTTCACTACGATGAAGAATAAATTAGACCCTGACAAAATTGTTAGGGTCTAAATTGAATCTTCACTATGTTTTTATAATACTTTTCTTTTTTTAGAGAATATAAATACTTTTCTCAATAGTAGAAATGTATTAATTCATATATTCATAAGTAATTCATTTTTACAAAAATATGTAATAAGGTTAAATTTAAAACTATTTGAAAATTAATTTTAGCCGACAAAATTGTACAAATAAACAAAAAAAATACATGTTTTATAATGAATTGAAAATCAGTTTATTTAATAAATGTTATTTCAATGATAATTTTTAAATATTAAGTTGCCTCTAATGCCAATTAAAAAAATTGAATATTGATTATAGATTAAAAGAGAAAAATTCTTCTTTGAATATCAAATTAAAGAAAAGAAGTTTTCATATCAAAATATATTATTAACATACGTCATTTATTTAATGTGACTAATTGAATCTTTTCTCTATCATTACCATCATCTACAAAAATATACTATATTTTATGTACGATTGATTGATTGATCAAGGGACAACTTTAATGATTTGCGCATTGAATTGAATCGTTTTTTTTAGCAAAAATTGAATTATCTTTATCTTCACTTAATTCTTGCAACTCAGTCTCCCCTTTTTTTTTTACCATCATCTTTTATAAGATATGTATATCTTATAAGTATTTGCGTGTATAATGACGTATCATATAAATATCCAATAAAAAAAAATTAAACAAAATTATTGTGATACTTATTGGATTCGAACCAGTATCATTTTTTAAGAATGAAGTGGATGGCAATTTCAAATACTACCATTGACCTACTTATTATTGATTTCTTATTTTAGCTAGGGTGGGAATTGGCACACATCATTTTAGCTATCTTTTTTTTTTTTTGCTTACAATCATATTAGCCATCTGCTTTTTTGTATTTTATTTTCTTGTTTAGGAATGCTGTGTATTTTTCTCTATTGATTTGATTTTGAATGACTCATTGGGCATGAGAAATGAACTATAGATAAAAAGAAAACGAAAGCTGAACCAAACACAATTAATTTGCCAACATATTAACAAATATAATCAACTTTTTTTTTTACAAGAATAAATACAATCGACTTTGTCAAAACAAAACAAAACAAAAAAAACATAATTTGTTCCAGAAATATGTCACCATTACAGCG
>Ga0099826_10002231_pt1 | contig 12375 bp, 2 predicted proteins | sample Mtrugardesep15_FD_76830 | JGI IMG/M metagenome (GOLD analysis project Ga0099826, IMG submission 76830) | Root nodule microbial communities of legume samples collected from California, USA - M. trunc garden sep15 | ecosystem: Host-associated > Plants > Roots > Nodule | place: USA: California...
CCAACACAATTTAACCTCCTTCTTGTGTTTTTCTCACCTTCATTTCTGTGTGATCAATTTTTGTATCATCAAATCTACCTCATCTTAAATGCACAAATTTCTGTATAATCAACTTTATGGACGTCGATGATATGACAAAAACAAATTTAGACCAATCAACTTTCGTACGACATTATGCAACGCGAAAAAAATTATACGCATTAGCGTAACAAAAAATACAGACAGACAGAATATTTGCAAGGTTGAAGAAAGAAAATAAAAATATTTGATATCATTAAATGACAACGTGAATAAAAATATTTGTCAGGTTGTGATGATTAAACGATATTGAAATTAAATATATAGTGATAAAAAGATAATAAAATTCCTTTGAAAAAAAGATAATAAAATTAAATGGAACGGTTCAAAAAATAAAATAAAATCAAATGAAATGAAATAAAAAAACATATTGAAATATAATATTAAAAAATAAAAGAAAAGGTTCCTAGCGTGAATTGAAGAGAGATACTTGTGAAATAAATTATCGAAAAGTTGTTTTGGAAGTAGCATTCAACAACTTTTGGCCATAACTCATTCCATTCAATTGTATGCATTCAAAAAAAAGTATTTTTTTTAGTATGTACTTATTTGATATTGGGTTTGGCCTAACTTCTCCTTAAAAATGTAAAAAAGTTGAAAAAAAATCAGGTTAAACGGTACCTTAATCTCCAACAACGACAATATAAAAACAACTGAATTTGGGAGAAAAAATTGAAAGATACTTAAAAATAAAAAAATTAGAAAATAGTTAAAAGTTATTAAAAATAAAAAAATTGAAAAATAGTTAAAAACATTTGGTGAGGTGGCACTCAACCAAGCAACGCTAAAAAAGTTATATGCATTAGCGTAACAAAAAAAACAGACGAACATAAAATATTACTCTAAACGCTAAGATGTGTGTGTATATATTCACGAGGTTGAAGAAATGAAATAAAAATATTCGGTATCATTAAATGACAGCGTGAATAAAAATATTTGTGAGGTTGTGATGATTAAACGATATTGAAATTAAATATATACATAAAAAAAATGATGAGCTCATTAAATTAAATGGAACAGTTCAAATATGGAAGAAAAAAACATATTGAGATATAATATTAAAAAATAAAATAAAAGGTTCCCAGCTTTTGAGTTGAAAAGAGGTGCTTGTGAAATAAATTGTCGAGAAGTAGTTTTTTGAAGTAGCATTCAACAACTTTTGGCCAAAACTCATTCCATTCAATTGTATGAATTCAAAAAAGTATTTTTTTAGTAAGTACTTCATTGAAATTGTGTTTGGCCTAACTTCTTAAAAATGTAGAGAAGTTGAAAAAAAAGTCGGATCAAACGGTATATTAATCTTCCACAACTGCAGTGTAGAAGCAACTGAATTTGGGAGAAAAAATTGAGAAATAGTTAAAAATATAAAAAATGGAAAATAGTTAAAAGTTATTAAAAATATAAAAATTAGAAAATAGTTAAGCAAAAATTGTTAGGGGGCAAAAATGGAAATTCATAAGGCATTGGTGAGGTGGCACTCAACCAAAGCCATAAATTATTGAATTACCAAATTGCCCCTCCTAGAGGCAAAAATGGAAATTCATATGACATTAATTTTCTTAAATAGTATATAAATAAATATAACTTGAAAAAGAAAATTGAAAAGAAGTTATATAGAAATTTTAAAACTAGTTGCTAACACAAAAGATGATATTTTTCTAAAGAAAGGTGATGCTTTTCTATCATTATTATTATTATCATCGTTAGACCTTTAGTTTGTAACCTTAAACTTAATTCAAAGTAAATAAATGGCTTTCTTTTTGAAGAAAACAAAATGACATATATAATAAACCAACATGCTCTACACATGCACAAGAAGTGTTAGATTATGACTCAAGAATATAAACAATCAAAATCAAAATACAAAGAAAAGACACCACCATCTCTAGCTAAAATCGATACAACAATTTAGCCAAAGACAAGAGTAAAACAATTAAGAGGAATGCTAGCAATACACCTTCTAACACACACTTTCTAACACACTCTCTTTGATTGGTTGAAATTCATATGGGACCCACCAAATTCATATGGGACCCACATATGAATTAGGTTGCACCAGAGATGAAAGCGAATGATAGGCTCCTCAGATGTAGTATCATTTGTCTGGATCGAGACTCTAAGTCTAATCCCACATGTCTTCCACACCCTCTTGTAAGAAAATGTAATACAACAAAAGACTACACTAGTGTTAGCTTGTAATTCCGACAGGGTCATTTAATATGGTCAAACATTCGATTGACCTTTAACTTTGTAGGAATCGAAGTCTTTCTCATTTATATTTGAGAATTTCGACAAGATAGCAAGTCTAGCGCACGTAGTCAGAAGTTTGACAAAGCAAGGTCGAATGCATGTTCGCGTCGAAGGAAGCATTCAAGGCGGGAAAGACACGATTTCAAGTTCAAAGGTGGTTTCCTTAGTGGGAACGTGGGACAAGTGGTTGTCCAAGATGGAAGATTTGTTGATCATGGGATTAGTAGTGCTCCAGTTAGTTATTATAGTATTATTCTAGTATAAATAAGTGTTTCCAAGTCGGAAAATGAGTCGCAAATCATTTATTAAATTGTACAACACTCAAACTACCGGCGTCTAGGGAAACGAGTTATACAGAATGTATGTAAACTGATTTTGTAGACCACCTTTATTTTTAATGCAATGCATTTTACCTTTCCTATAAGTTTATGCATTTAAACTTTCACTTTATCCTTTAATTTTGTCTTGCTTTTACTTGCAATTCTCAAACCTGTCGAGAGGCAGTGTCCTTTTTTACTTCAAAACTCGTCCTGCTTTCTAAGTAACTTGAGTGCATTTCGTGGCTTTTTCTTTGCAAAACCTTTTTATTCGATCAAAACCTTTGCACAACATGTCATGAGATTTCTAGTTCGATCTCACTTGTTATAATCAGAACTAGCCCGTAGTTTACCAAAAACATTGGTAAACAACTAGCCGATCTGCACGGCCTCTCATGCCAACAACCTTCGACACCACTATCACCCATCATCACATCACCCCAACCTAATGTACACATCTCAACCATTGCCGCATACTAGTCCTCAGATAAATCATATAATTGTAGAAACTTGTCCTGCAACACACCGCCCTCTAACATCCAACGAAAATAAATTGTTGGTTAAATCACCCATCATCTTCACCAAACTCCTATCAAACCAACTTCCGATCCCAAATCATACACCTTTGTGAATGGCTATGATATCCTTCCACCACCTGGATCTTAATCTCCCTCCCTCATGTACCATACCTTTTCCTTGCCATACTTAGCTACTAACACCTTATACTAGAAACTCGCCTACTTCGTCTGCAATCTCCAACACCACTTCCGTAACAATGCCAAATTAAATTATCGAATCCTCCTAACCCTTAACAAGTTCCATACTATTTTACCTCATTCTCTTGTTTTTATGTTGTAAATTATGCTAACTGGTCTGGGTATGCACAATTTGAATGTTTTGATATAAAGTTATGATTTTTTTCCTGGGGTCTTTTCAATTTGTTGGTGATATGTACCTTTTTTGTTATAGGTTATTTGAATAAGATTTGAGTTGTTTTTATAGATTTACATGTTTTAGTTAGTGAATATGTTTTGGTTTGTCTTTTACAGTTTAATCATCTTCTTTGTGTTATGTGCTTCAAATCAGTGTATGGATTTTGGATAGTTAAATATTTTTTAATGAGGAATTAGATAGAACAGGTGATATGGGGATCAAGGCATTCCTCCTGTTACATTCTCAAGGCAAGGATATTTTGTACGGGTTGATAATTATTGACTTGTTTTGCAAGTAATTCAATATAAAACCCCCCAATTTGATAGAAATACCATTTATATTCGTAAATTGCACCAAAAAGCTATTACGTCAATTTATCATACATTTTTATAGGTTTTGAGCATTACTACACTAACGAAGTAAAAGAAGGCAAGCATATACGTTAGAAGCTAAGCCATAGTATCTCACAAGTTGAGCGTGGTGAAAACGAGCCAAAATAAAGAGTTCTGGGAGGAAAAGCCAAAGGTGTTTTGCTAGGTGAGATTTGGTCTGCTAAGCAAACTAAGGCGGTTCACAATTTTTTTTGAAGACAACTGATTTTTCCTTACTTTGAAGAAACCTCGATTCACTAGACGAGCTTGACTTTGCCTAATGAACTTAGGATTTCAAAACTTCTATAAATAGAAATGTTTGTCATTTTTGTGAAAACAAACCATTGGAAAACCCAACCAAAATATATCTGCATATATATGGGGGAGAGAGAGAGAGAGAGAGAGAGAGAGAGAGAGAGAGAGAGGTGACATTGATCAAGAGTCATCATTGGAGGGCTAGGCAAGCTTGAAGACAAACTTGTTGTTGTTTCTTTAACATCTATCAACTCTCTTGTGTTAGTTATGTTTCTCATGGGCAACTAAACTCTCTTTTGTGTTGGAATTGCATGCAAATAGCTAAGAATCTATGCAGTACTCTTAATCTGGTTGATTATATATGATATATGCATTCAATATCATTTTAGCTTAAATATGTTCTTAATGCTTTGCCAACGATGTAGAGTTCCACAATTTATCTTTTGATTTAGCCGGAGCTTAGTAATACTCAAGGGTGATTTTGAGGGGGTGCAAACAACTCTATTGTACTGAGTTGGGCCTCCAAAATTTTGGCGCCCAATTCTTTTTTAAATATCTATTCATGTAAAATATTAATATATACAAATAAGGTGGTAAATATTTTAGATAAGCAGAGGTGTCTCAGTGATAAATGCTTGTAAAAGCATTCCCTAGGTCTTGGGTTTAACACCCGATATATCACTTTTTTTAGTATGAGAGGCCCTCGATTCAGGCATAATTTATCATGAATTTGAGGCCCATATATGTCCTCAAGACCACTCTCTTTTTCCTCTAATTCATCCCAACTCTTCTCGACATATTGACTTATATATTTACAATAAAAACACAATATAACTATTTTCTTGTTCTTATTTTTGTTAGAGCACTTCTTGCATTTTTTTTGCTCATACTTGGTGTATAAAATAATAAAGCTTTAACAACAAACATTATAATTATTCTCTAAAATGATGAATATATTCGTTTGAAGTTATATTTTTATGTTTTTGATTAGAATATTGATCTTTTTTGGGTTACTTACAATGATGAATATTTTTTTATTTTTTTTTATGTTTACGGATCTTATTTTCCATTTAAAATAAATGATTGCTCTTTTAAAAAAAGTGTGTTTTTTACTTTACTAGGGGCCTATTTTTATTTGAGTTGAACCTCCATTTTCATAGGAACGACCCTGGTAATACTCACTATCTAAAGGACAAGGTTTAAATTATGTATAGGTGTTATCGCTCGAGAGATCGTGGGTAGATCTATATTCACGTATAACTTTCTGAGCTCATGTCATAGAAATAATAAGCTATTTTGCCACATATACATCAAAAGTCAGTTTTATTTCAATGGATCTCGCGTAGTTAATCTTAGCAAGAGACGTACGATGAGGGATAAATGAAGTTATATATAAAGTATAAAAAGTATACAATAAAATAAATTAAGAGGAAACATGTGAGAAATAAATGTTGAAATTCAATATGAGCACCACTCTATCTATTATGTTTCAATTTACTTTAATTCACGTCACTAAACACTTTTATAAACACTCGTTCAGAAAATTTGTGTTACAAGCTTAAATAGATCTAAGCACGACCTCAGTGGTATTTTGGAGCGACTTTGGAGATTTTTTGGGGGCTTAAAAAAAAAGTTCAAAAAATAGGTCAAGTTAACAGAAAAACATAAAATAGGCACAAGACCATTGTTAACTTCTAATGAATAATCCCCTGATTTTAATTCACCATCTCTAAATTTGAAACAGTCAATCCTACTTTTTACACATAATACATTTTTTTTATTGGTCTTCTTTTTATCTTGTGTCTTTCTTCTCCATTCCTTTTTCTCATCATCTTGTGTGAAATAAGCTTGCACAATGATAGTAATGGCCCTTGGTTACGAGGGTCGTTATAATTTTTGATTATAGGATATAATGGCAATCAATTATCTTTCACACCTACAATTATTTATCTTCTAAAACTATAACCGATTTGATTAATTTCTATGTTTACTTACCTTAATGTTAAAGGTATAAAACATAACCATCAAACGACTAATTTGATTAGTTTTATGGTTATTAGTATGATAATAATTATATTTTATTGGTGTGATTGGCTGTAACGGATAGAAAGCATATTTGAAGAGTTTGCCTTTGGTGGATAGAGATATATACGTGCAGTGTGTCTTTGTACAAGTACAGAAGTATATATAGAAATGTACTCCATCGTGCAAGAGCAAGAAAACAATTAAGTTCATGCTTTCTATTCTATTTTTAATTATTCTGGACATTGTTTGTGAAGCTCCATCGTGTTTGGCCTCGAGTGTATGGGCTTAGACACGCTGTTGTGTAAACCTTGGGGAGCAAAACCGGATTTGGGTTGCACCGGAGGTCCATCGAAATTTTGCTTTCAGGGCAGTGGTTTTGGCCACGGCACAACAACAACTCTGTTCTACCTTTCCTTAACTCTCTCAATTCTAGTTTACTCTTAATATTTCCAACATTGATAAGAAACAGGCTTGACCTGGTTCGATTTAGGAAACTGCTGATCTACCGATTTATTTGAAAAATCGGACGACTCATTCAGTTCACACAGGGTCAAATGCATGACCAATCTAATTAATGCCTAAAATTGGTTGTACCACTGATTCACGGACTGACAGGTCGGACCAACCGGTATGAGATGGTTTTAAAACAATGGAGAAAATATCATTAGAGAAAATCATATAGATTACTCTTGAATTTACAAACTAAACGGTAGAAAATATTCATGAAAATGAAGGAAATAAGTCTTGATCATTGGAAGCGGACTTGGATCTTCAAGAATCTCTCAATTGTAGTAGTATAAAAAGAAAAACAAAAAACACTTGATGCATTAGCTTAGTGGTCAAAGTTTGACCTTGTGACCTCAATGTATAATTTAAATACACTCAAATATGGTTAAAAATTTGTCGTTAGTACCACTTTAATTAATATGAATTTCACCCTTATCATTTTTTTCTTCTTTCTAAAATTAATAAATAAAAGAAAAAGATTTTAGGCTTTGTTCAGGTTTTACAACGATAGAGAAGAAAAAAAAATGAGAAAAACGAAAGCCCCACATGCATAAATACATTTTGGCATTCTGATACAACAATGAATTAGATATAATGTCTAATTGAATAACAAGATTAAATTTGAAAGGTCTAATCAATCAATTTAGCAAAGCTACCTTATTAGTAGTTGAGAAGTTGAAGAGTTTTTTTCGGTGATAAAATAAGAACTAACTTATTATCAAGAAATTTTAATCAATTAGCAAGGTGACTGTTGAGAACCTAACTAATCAAATGACTCACTTAAGCAATTAATTAATGTTTCATATGAAAATTTACCAATGTGAAGAGACTTTTGATTAAGACTCTTCCTAATCATTATGAAACAATACTAACGTATCTAAATGATATGATTGATGAAAAAAAATTAATATACAAAACACCAAATCACACAATTGAATGTTACTTACAATTAATAAAATGATGTAAATTTTTAGTAATTAAATCGAAATAAATCCAATTTTTATTTCATAAAATATCTTCATACACAAGTTTTTGATCAAACACGTGACCATTTGTATAAGGGACTAAATTCCTTACCACTTCAATCAATCAATTGTTGGTATAATGTGATATTTAGTGATATTTTTTAAGAAAAATTATTGTGCAAAGACATCACATGCTACCACCTATCATATGCAACATTCTAATAATTTTACTCATGTAAAGAAAAAAAACAAGTTCTTTGTGAGGACATAATATAGAGCGATAAAAACAAATGAAAGGAAAAAGAGTGCAATGTAACACAACAACAATAACAACACAATTCGTAAAGAAAGACTAATACAAGCGAAAGGAACCTTATGGATGAAAGACTCCTACAATGATTTCAAATTTCCAAGATAATAGTTTGACACATGATTAATAGAAAAATAAGTGACTTAATAATTGGACAAAATAATTTCAAAATCAGTGATGGAGTAAACTCACCGACATGATTGAAAGGTATAGGTTATGCTCCATTAGGTTTTACTCCGTTGAAAATAAGGTATATATATATATCATGATTATTGGGTCCAAGTGTTCCAAATAATATTTTCAAGGTTGGCTACATGCTTGGAAATAATATTTCTTCAAAAAATTAGGGTACTACTTGTCCATGTTACACTTCAAAATCCTTTCCTCTGATATCTACTACTCATGGTAGATGAATATGTTATGTCACTCAACCTAGTAAAGGTGTGTGCCATGAATCTTCTCTTAGTTAAAGACATAGTTGCACATATACTTGATAGAAGGTAAATTCAATTTCTCTTGATACCTACCCTGACCTTTTCATCACCAATACACTGTATCATGAACTTGTTAGATTTATCTGGTGGAAGATTCAATACAATAAAGGAAGTAAATCCTGGATTTTCTATTCAAAATCGACCCAATGTATGAGTTAATCCATAATCTTGCGCCTTCCCACAAATCTTTTGCTCGAGCTACACTGCCCTATTCATAAGGCTACCTTGGTCTATTGTGATAACGTCAATTCTATCTACCTCTCAGGTAATCTGGTTCAGCATCAACGAACGAAACATATTGAGATGAATATTCATTTCGTTTGTGAAAAAGTAGTTCGAGGTCAAGTTCGAGTGCTCCTTGTACCCTCGAAACATCAAATTGCAGATATTTTTACCGAAGGACTTTCGCTTATACTTTTTAAGACTTCAGAGACAGTCTCAGCGTCCGTCCACCTCCCGCATAGATTGTGGGGGAGTACTAGAATATGTCTATATTCATTGTATGTTTTACTTGTAAATATTCAGTAGCAATTCGTTAGTCATGAATTATATTTATTAGCAATCATTCTAGTTTCCAAAATAGGAGCAACAATAGTTGTATATTATTCACAATTGATATAAATGAAAAGCAGGGAATTATATTCTTACAGACAATACATATTAAACTAAGGGTCTTGCTAACAAGTACAATAACCTTAAAACACGAGTAGTTTTAACTTGAAAATAACAACTTTTAAACTTTTAGACATTTGAATTTAACACTTATCACCACCTTTCAACACATTATTCTATTTTTGTTCTCTTAACCAATTCTCTAAGGGAACTCTTTAACATTTACGAAACAATAATGATTAAAAACAAATTTAATACAAATATCAACTTTCTTAATTCCCGTAATTTTGGTAAAATGGTCTTGTATATAGGGACAATGGTAGTATGTCATTTTGACATTTTCATATAAATTAAGAAATGTAATTAATGTTGTATGAAGAAAAGAAATATGAGCCACTTTACAAAAATATCCTTCATAAAAGGGAATAATAGGAAAATAATCATTAATATTTTATTGATATTCTAAAATGTTAAAAAATTTAGGACAAACATATTTTACTTTAATGACATATAATATGGGAATCGATCTCATCCTCCTAACATCGATGTGCTTGTGTATCGCTATCATCTTATTGATTACCAAACTCATTTGTCGTTGTTGATAAGCTCATTCTTCCAGATTCATTCGTCGTTGTTGATGCACTCGATTCCCATAAACACATTCATTGTTGTGCTTGCGTTACCATATCTACAACATGTCTAATGTTCAATGTCTAGGTATGGTTATTTTGACCTTATTGAATCTTTTCATCATTATAAACGTGCTTGTGTTATAAAATTATATCGCTTCTGTTCGAAATTGATATTGTTGTGTTTGTAGTTATAGGTTGTGAAATGAGTAGTAGTAGGTTGGGACCTGTGACTTAGTAAGCTGTTGTTACTAGTCTAATACTTGTTTTTTTTTTTGAGGAATAGTTTAATACTTGTTATTTTTGAAAGAAAGAAAGTTTAATACTTGTTATTATTATTAGTTTAATATGTATTGTCTACTTTCTAAATTAGGCTTGATTGCAGTTTTAACCCTCTAACTTTTATAAAGTTGTGATTTTGATCTCCTAAGAAAAAAAACTACAAAACGGCCCTTTAAGTTTTGCATCTGTGACAGTTTTGGCCCCAATGCCAATTTTGACTCGGTCTACGCTAACGTGGCACCCTAAGTGAGATGCCACGTGTTATTTATTTTATTTTATTTTGGCCTTGGGGGGGCCAAAACTGCTACAGATGCAAAACTTAGGGGGTCGTTTTGTAGTTTTTTTTTTAAGGGCCAAAATCACAACTTTGTAAAAGTTAAGAGGTTAAAACTGCAATTAAGCCAATAATTTAATACTTGGTTTGGACGACTAAGGATGGAGATCATATATTTTTACTGAGTCGTGCTTTCTACCAAAAACCAACTGAAATTTTACTTAAAATTGCTTTATTTATTATGTAATCCTTTTTTTTTTTCAGGGAATTATTATGTAATCCTAATACGGTGGATTTTAGAATAAGAGTTCAATTAAACATACCATTAGATTAAATTAATGTTCCAGATTTGATGAAAAAAAGAAGAGAAATTCTATGTTTTATTACATACTATTATTATATCTTCCCCATTGTGTCCGGTTGTCCCAAAAATCTTTTCCATCGAACACCACAGTGCTTTTGTCAACGTTTTGTACTCTTTCACGTTCTAACTACTGCTTCCTTTTTCTCTTCATAATATAGGTTTGTTTGATTTTAATTTTATTATTGATTTTAATTTTAGTACCAAGTTGAGGATATTCCCGTGTTTTGATTGAAGATTAAACTGAGATACGCCATGGTTTTTTTTTTTTTATCATTACTAAGTACTAAAAATTGAATTGTTTGTTCTTCCTTTTGTTTTGCCATGGTTGTCTTAGAATTAAAGATTGACCATTATATTTAAATCATTGAACCGTAGTGAAATATCTAAAACTTGTTAAATTGCACCATTGAGTAGCCTTAGAGAAGACACACAAATGGAGAAGAGATAGGGATAATATTTTGTGTTAAAATGTGTAAATATTCTCATTTTTATTTTCAATAAATCAAGAGCATTGAAATATTATTTGCTGATTAAAAAAAAAATTGAAATATCAAATCGCCATATAAATCTACTTTATGACCATTCTTAAGAAATTACTACAAGCCTTTGTGTTTTTATTGAACTTCAGTGTTGTTGGGTCACTGGGGAAGTTCGGGGGACCGTCCACATCAAGATCAGAACAACCACACAAGCAAGAGAGACACTAGTGTGAGTCCATCAATTCATTGTGCTCCCCCCTCAAGCGGAAGCTCTTACTTGCTTGTATCGCCACCAGTGTGAGTCCACCCCATCAAGCGGAAACTCTTACTTGCTTGTATCGTCGTTGTTGGCTTCTCCGCAACGGACGACACACTGTTGGGTCACTGGAGGAGTTCGGGGGACAGTCCACATCGAGGCCAAAACAACCACACAAGCAAGATAGACGCCACACTCTTACCCAAAACCTTAAGACTGAATTTATGGGTCCTCTTACTTATAAGGTATTCAATCTTTAGTTTTGTATCCGATGTGAGACATATAACTCATACTTACACACAACAAGTGGGAAATAAATAGTTGATCTTCAACTACAAACCAAAAATAGTTGTAATTTTGGTTCCCACAATCACAAAATCATGTATTTACACATCCGATCATTGGATTGAGACGGAAAGGTCTAAATTTATAGTTCAAATTTTAGTTTTTTTTATTTAAAATAAAAAATTAATACTTGGAAACTTTCACCATCCAATCTTAATTCATATGTTACTAACATGGTGACTTTGTGAATGCGATATTTTTTATAATTGCTTGCTATGAATGAGTGCTCATATATTTGGGTTCACTAAGAATTAGAAAATGAGAGTCAGAATCAAACCACAATTGATGCTTAATCATAACATAATTAAAAGCTAAGTCTCCTTCAAAGACTTAGAAGCAATTAAATGGAATGAAAAAGACGTATGAAGAAAAGAATATTGCATTGTATTTGCATATTATAATACGCCAAAATAAGCATCTTTCAGTCTTTGCAGGCGGGAAAACGAAAACGATAAAGCACCATGGTTTGGTTAATGAATCATGCTTAATAATATAGTAATAAGAAATAGACAAAATATAATTTATGTCACTAACAAGATTTCTTTTTTGTTGGAATATGTCACTATCTAGAATTTAAATAAATGCTATTAATTTTGTGTACCCTTTTCTTAATCCTCAAGTTCTCAAGA
>Ga0099826_10002233_pt1 | contig 12369 bp, 14 predicted proteins | sample Mtrugardesep15_FD_76830 | JGI IMG/M metagenome (GOLD analysis project Ga0099826, IMG submission 76830) | Root nodule microbial communities of legume samples collected from California, USA - M. trunc garden sep15 | ecosystem: Host-associated > Plants > Roots > Nodule | place: USA: California...
AAAAAAAAAAAAAGAAAAAAAAAGGTTAGGGATGCATAGGATAGACTCCATTTATCTATGACTATCGATTTTTAAAGATAAAGCATGAGGCTTTCAAAGGAGCACGAATGCATCACGTGAAATTGAAAACAAATTGTTGTTAAAAGTAAATGAGAAAAGGGAACAAATAAAAAGGGCTTTGAGGGTGGTTTCTGTGATGATTGACGTAAAAAATAAAGCTAGTCAAGGCATGTGGTAAGCGTGACTGCTTGAGGGTGAGCATATATAAACTTTGTCGTTAGACAAAAGAACATATGTATAGTGAAATAACACGTTTACACATATAAGATCAAAAAGAGTAAAGGCGAAGTTTTTTAATCTGGGGGAGCCAATATCAGAGTTCATAATCAAGTGTGAAGTGTTTATTTAAATGAAAAGAACAATATTGTAATATAACAAGAAATGCAAAAATAAATCTTTCTCCCAATGAAGAAGAAAGATGCGAATATCAATTACAACAAATCAATCTGAAACCAATAAAATGCAAGGAATGTCTGGTCGACTAGGAGGTGGACAGTGAGCTATTGGTGGAAGACATGGTTGATGCAAACGATGAAATTGTTGGAGGATGAAGCAATGGACATGACCTCTTGCCCTCTATCTTTGTTTGCATCTTCACTCTGTCATCGACGAATCCTTATTAGTCACAAATATAAAAGAAATGAAAACAGAATCATAGTAAGGGAAGAAGAGAAACGCATAACAGACACGGTGTAGCTCATGCTCTCTATCCACAGATGATTCAAGTTATTATTAACCAACTATGACCTACAATTTACTCTGTCAACAGTTCATCTTCCATGTCCGCAATGACAATGCCATCCGCCAGTAGTTCACTGTCCAGTCCACGTCTGCTTCCACCGTGTTTTCTATTGATAGTTAATTATCCACATCTGTGTTGTGTTGACTAAAGATTGAAGGTTAGGGAAAGAGCTGTTAACAATATGCATAGCAGAAGAACCTGCACCCCTCTTTCATCACTCAGCAGTATTATGATAAAGAATAAATAAAGAATCCGAAATTCAAACTCCAACCCTTAAGCACTACAATATCGATATCAAACAAGATATATGAGTCAATTTAAATTAATTTACCTACATGTATCACGAGTATTATGATATCCACCAAAACTTTAAAATACTAAACAAATCTTCTCTAATATTATATACTAAAATAATTTGTAGCTAGCCACTATACCGGATTCCTGCTGTTACAGCAGGGTGTTGTAACCAATATTAGCCGTCAGATCAATATTTTCTGGTTGAGATCATTTTAATTAGAAAGACACAATTTTAAATAATCTTAACCTTTTGATCTTATATGAACGGCCGAGATTGAAAACTACGTGAAACTGTGGTATTTTGCTAAGGCAGCAAAACCAAATCCCTATACTGCCAACTCAATATAAAAAGGCTGTTTACAATCATAATTCACAAACACAACACTGAGCAAGAGTGAGTAATCTCTCTCTAGCAATAGGATTACCAATAGTTTCATAAACATTCTTTACTTTTGTTGGTGAAATCAAAACCATGGGAGAGTGGTGGCGTTTTTTATTACATGCACTAATTTTAACGGTGTCTCTTTGCACCGTCCAAGGTGGCAATGTTACCTACGACAGAACATCATTGATCATTAACGGGCATCATGAAATCCTCTTCTCTGGTTCAATTCACTATCCTCGTAGCACTCCTCAGGTAACTTCAAGTCATATATATCTTGTGTTTTTTGGTTCAAATTTGTACTCTGTGTTATTATTAGTTTGTAATATTAAGGTTTTTCTTTTCTTTTCTGAGGTAATGTTAAGTTTTCTTGATAAGTAATAAAAGATTTTATAAACTTTTTGTATAAACTATTAAAGTTCACTTCAAAGAACCACTTTACTCTTTTCTAAAAGATCCATATGATACAAATTAGCATGATAATAGTATTTGATCATAATCAAGGCAATATAGTTTAGTTACAGGTGCATGGGAGAGAGTCCATTCATTATGACTTTCAATTTTTAAAGATAAAGCATGAGGCTTGGGGCTCAAGAGAGCTATTCAAAGGAGCACGAATGCATCACGTGAAATTGAAAAAATATTTTTGTTAAAAGTTCTGTGATGGTTGACGTGACGTAAAATAAAGCTAGTCAAGGCATGTTGTAATGGATGTTGAATCGTATCGACTATCGAGGATGAGTATATATAGAGGTGAATCAGGTCGTGGTCGAGTCCAATTATCTTCCTAGCTTAAAGCCTCCTCTAAAATAAGTATTACCCAAAAATAAGCAATTATCTTGCTAGCTTAAAGCCTCTAAAATAACTATTACCTATCTTGCTAGCTTTTTAACTTTTATGCAGATTTAAACATAAACACGCACATATAGGCTTGAGAATGTGTGTGTGTGTGTGTGTGTGTGTGTGTGTGTGTGTAGACTCTGTTATTAAAGAACATATACAGGGAAGTAACATGTTTACACAGAAGAAAAAGAGCAAAGGCGAAACCTCTTTAATTTGGGGGAGCTAATATCAGAGTTCATAATCAATTGCGTTAAGTGTTTATTTAAACGGAAAGAAAAAAATCTTGTCATATGGCAAGAAATGGGAAAATAAATCTTTCTCCCAATGAAGAAGAAAGATGCAGAATAATCAAATCTGAAACTAATCAAATGCAAGGAATGTGTGGTCGACACAGAGGTGGACAATGAACTATTGGCGGAAGACATGGTTGAAGTAAACCATGAAATTGTTGGAGGATAAAACAATAGACACGGACATGCAGGTTATCGTCAATATCCGTGAATTCTCCCCTGGTCTGTTTTGCATCTTCACTCTATCATCCCAGAATCCCTGTTAATCTCAAATATAAAAGAAATGAAAACAGAAAATCTTAGTAAGGGAAGAAGAGAAACGTAGAACAGACACGGTGTTGCCCATGCTCTATTCACAGCTGATTCAAGTTATTATTGACTATGACCTACACGTCCATCTCCACTATTTACTCTGCCGACAAAGTTCATCTTCCGTTTCGCAACAACTAAGTCATCCGCCAGTAGTTCACTGTCCACCTATGCTTCGACCATGTTTTCTACTAAGAGTTCATTATCCACCTCTGTGTCGACTAAACTTGAAGGTTAGGGAAAGAGCTGTTAACAATATGCATAGTAGAAGAACCTGCACTCCTCATTCATCACTCAGCAGTGATGTCACCGTGTTTTATCTCAATATCTTGATTGTAGTCTGTCGCGCCTAAGTCTCCAGCGTGTATCACCTTAGACTCACAACCCGTAGATCTCACTCTAAGCGAAAAAAGGAAAACTAAAATAGTAAATATTTGCCACATATTCAAACGCCTACGTTATAACACCAAGTTTAAACGACTACAAATATTTTCTTACCAGCTTCTTCTTCACTGTTTTCTTCTATTTTTGCGGGATTTTTCTGCTTGGTGTCCCTCAAGTGTAAAGGTAGGAGGGCCTTTTGTGAAGGCAACTCAGCAATAAATAAAACAGCTTGAGCCCAGCCAGCATATTTACCATACTTTGTTACAAAAGCCTCTGCAACTCGACTGTGAAGCTTCTGTGTCAGCTTGGAACCTGCAAGCTCGGGTAAGATATACTTTTGGGCAATCTTACCCAAGTTTGAAAATGATAAAAGAAAATTAACTCTCACGAAAACAACAATCCAATCATAAAATTCTAACAAGATGTGATAACAAGTTATGCATAAATGATAGCAAAAAAAAAGTATAAAATCATGTAATTAACAGATAAGATCCACCCTTCTAAATCTGCAATGAAACCCTCCACCCCGCGAAAAAAATAATGATAAGTTGATAACATAAATCCACCCTTTTGCTATCAAATTTGTCTTGCTATACATCCAAATATATTCTCTAAGATTGCACATTCTCACATCCCATTCTATTACAACATTAGAAACTGCCCAGCTTATTGATAGGTAACAAATTTGAAGTACTTTAAGCAGTTGGTGATAAATAGAAAGTAGGTTACCCGCCAAACATGAACATCAACAGGAATTGCATGGTGCTGATCAAGTGAATAAAGAGCTATACAAGCAGCCACTTTAGGACCCACTCCAGGTAACTTGGAAAGTTCAGATATAACATCTTGAAGCTCCAATTTGCGAAGAGAATAAAGCCATTCTTCCCCGCCTTCAGGTTTTGATTGCAAAACATTTACAGTGCCAGTTATATACTTAGCCCTATCAAGAAAATAGCAACCACGTTAACATTCACACGAAACTAATAACAGTTATTATAGTTATTGAATGAACTAAACCTAACCTAACCTGTAACCAAAACCAGCGTTTCTGAGTTGTTGTTCAGAAACCAACGAAAGCTGTTCAAGAGTAGGGAAAGCATGGAAATCAAAGCCTTCGATGCAACCCAAGTAAGTTCCGAGAGACGAAACATAATCAACCATTTTCGTGATTCTACTAATATGATTATTAGAAGAACACATAAACTGAATCAAACACTCAAAAGGATCTTGTCTCAAAACCCTAGCACCACTCAAATGTTGCGCTAGTTCCGCAAATCTTTCATCAGAATCCGAAAACACCTTCCACGTGTCAGCAAGAGAAACATCCGCGTTTAAGAAATCAAGCAATGCCGTTTTGCAATCATCTTTGGAGGGAGATTGGGAGTGAAGGGTGTAGCAAACGTCGCCGTTTTGGAGATGTTTGAGGGAAATGAGGTGGGACCCAATGACGCCGGTGAATTGAGAAGGAGCGGTGTTTTTCCAGCGGAAGGTTTGACCGGTGGGGAAGGTGAGAGGTAAGGAGAGTTCTTGTCGGGTTATGTTGAGAGGGATCCATACCCGGGATTTTGAGAGGTTGGTGGAGTGGCGGGTTTGGGTTTGGGGTGTTGGTGGTGTTGAAGGTGGAAGAGGAGGAGGTAGTGATTTTGTGGGGGATCTTTTTCTCTTCATCGTTGCTCTCATTTCGATGGCACCCAAATTCAATGAGATCATGTGTGAAAAAGAGCCGTTAACTGGTTGATGGTAGTAAATGTGAGAGGAGGAGGCTCAAATAAACACGGTGGTTGTTGCAGTTTTGTTTATTTATTAGTTAGTTTTAAAATATAATATATTTTGCATTTTATTTTATAATAAAATATAAATATTTTGAAAGTGTTTTTTTCCTCTTAAATTTTCGAACACTAAATTTAGATAACTCTTTTAGTCGAAAGTCAGACTTTGACATCAACATCATGCACAAGTTGGTTAAGTTGTACATGAAACATAATTTTTGTCCAAATGAATGTTAACAACGCTCTCTCTCTTTTGAACACTCTAACACTCATTGTTTTGTTTGGTGAAATCCATGTGAATTGCATCACTTTATGTTGAACCCATTTTTAAAAGGTAAGATTCATGTGAATTCCACCCAACAAAAGAGATAGTGAGCGTTAGAGAGAGTGTTACTACTAGTACTCCTCTTTTTGTTTATAGTCAATAACAAAATTTTGTTATAGTTGCCCAAAAACTATTCAGCCAAATTTTATCTTCGTTCATATGCAATGATGTTACCACCTTCATCCTCGCCTTCCCATTTTCTCATTGCCTTCTCTCTCTTCAATCATAATGAGTGGCTCCTCAGAAGGACATGGAGGATGGAAAAAATGGCCACAACGCAGTAATTTCAAGAGAACATGTGATGAATCAATAATTAGTGATTTTAAAAGTTTATTTTAGTTAATTTTATTTAGATTTTATGTGTTTTTATTTATTATTTATAACTATTTTACTACAATTGCTTCTTGTTTAATTTCAGGAACAAACATGATGAAGGATTGAATCTTGGAGCAAAAGAAAGGGTTTTGAGCATGATTTAAGGAGAAAATGATCTAAAATATGATTTGGAGCTGATTGAAAACAAAAATATGAAGATCCTGTGCAAAAATATGTCAATCCCCCTTTTTGTTGTTTTGCTTCAAAGATTTGGCACTTTGGAAGATTTAGTGTGATTTTAATGTGCTAATTTGATACATATTTATATGCTGATTTGGTACATATTTATGTGTTAATTTGATGCATAATTTATATGCCGATTTAATACAAATTTATATCCCGATTTAGTGCAATTTTATGTTGCTCCCTTAGTTATAAATAGAGAGCCATCATACTTGTATAATCGCCTTGGTTCTTATGAATTTTTTGTGACAACTATTTATATTAATCAAAGTCATCGTCTTTTGTTCTTGAAATAATAAGTGACAATTGTTCTTTTGAATAAAAGTTATTTACTTTATTTATTTATTTTATCTTCTTCTTCTTCTCCATGTCTACTATGATCACGAGTGAGTAGACTTCTCTTGTCTTGGAATTGTTGGATAAGTACAATGACATCATCTTAATCAAACCAAGCATAAAACCCTAATTTTATGTAACCTTATTATTTAATCTAATTTCACCGTTCTTATAATCAATAACAATTATTAAACGAAGAATCGAAAGATAAAGTTTAATAGTTGTTATTGATTCATCTTAAATATCAAGCGAATGATCGAAAGATGAAGTTTTGATATTGGAACAAGTGAAATTAGACAATGATTGCAAAATATGAAAATAGTCTAGCACAATAAAGCTTCGAGCTTCAAGGATTTCAATGGCATTCAACCATGATAATAGACGTGATTGCTAGAGAAACACACTCACTGAGACCGAAAGGAGATGTGATAGGCTAAAGAGAAACTTGTCTTTAGAAAATAGGTCCAACGTAAGGTTCTAGGTTTAGGGTTTGATTTGTGAAGGATTTGTCACCATGACAAACCAATAATCCCAAGACGTTATTATTATTATTATTATTATTATTATTATTATTATTATTATTATTATTATTATTATTATCATAAAACAAAAATCCCAACTTTAACTTTTAATTATCTTCTAATCATTGTCAAGAGTTAATTGAATTCATAACTCCATATCGGAACGATATCTTTTTATTACTACATCGGTGAACCGTGCACTTGCGAATTTACTACATCAACAAGCAACGAGAAAGGGTGCACGATGAGAGAAACCTCAAACGCGAACGTGATTAAGATTAGCTAATAGACACGAAAGTATAAGAAATCTTTATGGATCTGTGAGGTATTACAAATGTCAAAATTTGTCAAAGCCAATAAAAATTGATAACTCAACCTCGAGGATAATGCATTACGTGAATCTAAGAAATCTTGTTTTTCGCCAAGAAATAACTAAGACAACTAAAACTTAGGATGCATGATCACATGGGGAAGGTGTGTGGATGGAGTACAAGCGTTATAAGTTGGAGGAGTAATTCATGGCATGGAGCGTCTTGTATACACATTCACGCGAGTTTAGCCAAATAACGACAATTAGGGCAAAATCTTTATACACGCATTCATAACTAATATGATTTTAGGATCTATACGTTTTCCTAGGTCGATTCAGAAAGTATTTGAATCTATTATAATATATTATATCAAATTATTATTTACTAGATTTTAGTATTTTAATAATACTTATTACAGGGGTTGGATAGATCAACTAATCCGAGTTAAGCGTTAAAGACGTTAGAGGTTATGGGTCCAAACATGGATAAAGGAGAAAACTTTTATCTAACAAATTATTAATATCTGTTATTAAAAAAAACTTAACAGGGTCAAAATGAATACTTCCGCTTTTATCAATCCGATTCATTCGATAACAACTACTACTATTTATATAAGATATAATTATAGCAACGAAATCATAATTAATAAATTTTATGATAATTTAGATATATTGAAAATAGATACACAATTTTTTTTTGAAAGATACACGAAAAAATCATGCATCCTCTTTATTAAAAGTAGAAAGAGAGGTCATGTTAGTAATTAATTATTAGATTAATATTTTTTTTCTCCTTTACCCGAGTTAAACAAGACCTCAAACTTCCTTAACTCTAGTTCAAATCAACTGAGTTATCAACTACAATTTAACTCGTTCAACCAAAGTTTATTCTGCAACTAAACTAGAGTACAACTAATATCAAATTATTCGACAAATTGATCGGTTCTAGGTTCAACCCACCAATTTCATCAAATTTTAAATATTTTTGTTTTTCTAATTTTTTTTTTTGGTGATTTTTTAAATATTGATTTAGACAAGGAAAAAGACAAAGCGGGAGAAATTAACAAATAAATACATAATATTTCTTTTTTGACTTTCATATATTTTATTTTTGAAAACAAAATAAAAAAAAAGGGATTGTAATAAAAAAGAAAAAAGAATGATAAAGTAAAAAAAAAATGAAAGTTCGCGTACACAGCACTGCCCAATAGGAAAGTCCCGTTTCCTTCACGCGCTGAAAAAAGAATGGTTCCCATAAATTTCACGGTACACCCCCGTTATGATTCTGGTATCACCCCCACCCCACCAGCACCGCACCACCAAACAAAGCACATCAACAAACAAACTCACAACACAAGTTTTGCTTCAAACCAGCCAGCTATGCTTTACATCCATCACACATCACACAAACGGCTGAGACAACAACACCCTTCGATCTGATCCCTTCAATTTCCAAATCCCAATTATCATCTACCCCCTCTTTGCGCCAATCAACGACCCCACACACTATTTCTCTCTCTTAAACCCCCTTCTATCTCTCTCCCTCATTTCTTGCCATGCCAGCTTCTCCTTCAGGTACTCTATTTCTCTCATAAACCCTCACTCTTTTCTCTCTCTCTCTCTCTCTGCAATGCTAACCCTAGGGTTTCATTTTTGTTTTCAATTTCTCTTTTAATTATCATTATTATTGATTTTCACAGATAACCGAGCCAAATGGAGGAAGCGGAAGAGAGAATCACGAATCAACCAGCGTCAACAGAAGCTTCAAGAGGAAGAAGAAGACGACGACGAAGAAAATCCCAATGCCGACGAAGACCACGACCGCGAATACGATTCCGACGACCAACACCACCCTAATTCTCAACCTCAACAAGAAATCGAAGTTCTCTCTGATCATGCTGTTCAGATTTCGCAGTTTCCCATGGTAATTAAGCGTGCTGTCAATCGTCCTCATTCTTCTGTAACCGCAATTGTTGCTCTTGAACGAGCTATGGAGTTAGGAGATAGTAAAGCTCAGCTTCAAAACCCTCCGTTTCTTGAGAATGTTTCACATGGACAGCTTCAAGCGCTTTCTGCTGTTCCTTCTGATAGTCTTGCTTTGGATCAGGATCGTGCCGAGTCTTCTTATGTTATTACTCCGCCTCCGATTTTGGAAGGACGTGGTGTTGTTAAGCGGTTTGGAAGTAGAGTTCTTGTGCTTCCAATGCATTCAGGTTCTCTCTATTTCTAATTTCACTTTGTTGCATGGTTTGGTTTTATATATAAATTTAGTTTGGATGATTCTATAAATATTTATGGAAAGAAAGATATATCAATAGAAATTTGTATCAACTATGGTTTCCTGAACAGTAGCTTTTCAATTATTCCATAAATGTAATGTAACTCATAAAGATAAGGACTTAAATTTAATTGAGAAGCTCTCATGCATAGGCAGGTATCTTATCCAAGTTGGACCTAATTTAATGTTATTTTTGGAGTTTCTATGAGCAGATTGGTTTTCACCTGGAACAGTACACCGGCTAGAGAGACAAGCCGTGCCACATTTCTTTTCAGGGAAATCACAGGATCTTACTCCTGAGAAGTATATGGAATGTAGGAATTATATTGTTGCACTATATATGGAGGAACCGGGGAAGAGGATTACCGCGTCTGATTGCCAGGGATTGCAGGTTGGGGTTGGTCATGAAGATTTGACTCGAATTGTTAGGTTTCTTGATCATTGGGGAATTATAAATTACTGTGCTCGGACGCCAAGTCATGAGCCTCCAAATGCTGTGTCTTGCTTGAAGGAGGATACTAGCGGAGAGATCCGCGTGCCGTCGGAGGCCTTGAAGTCTATAGATAGTTTGATTAAATTTGATAAGACAAACTGTAAGCTCAAAGCAGAAGAACTTTATTCACCGTTGACAACACATAGCGGTGATGTCCCTGATCTGGACAGCAGAATAAGAGAGCACCTGTCTGAAAATCATTGCAATTATTGTTCTTGTCCTCTTCCTGCTGTATACTATCAGTCTCAAAAAGAGGTACACTGCATTTTTATTTTAAATTTAGTAATATATCATGGCCATATGCCTTTCCATTGCTTTTGTCATTTATGTAACTTGGTGGAGGAAAAGACGAAGAAGATTTATGAATTGCTTCAGTTATTGAATATCCCCCAATAACCTTGCATGATTATGGTCAATGGACAGTTAACATTGCATTAAATGATCAGTGCATATTATTACTGCTGAGAATAAGCCTCATGTTGTTGAAAGCTGCACCTAGCAGTTCATGATTTCTATTAATAGCAACTGAGTCCCTTGCTTTTAAACCAGTTACTAAAATAAAAAATCCAAAAAAAGGGTTACTACTTACTATTGCATGCCAGTGCATGTGTAAATGTTGTATTCTTCCTGGAATTCTGAATAATTTCTCCCTATGCTCTGGGTCAATACACAAACAAAATAAAAGATAAAATAAATAGGGTTTGGCTTGTCATCTGAGGGTGGATCTAGATCCAGTACTGTATTGTTGCTCATCTTTAATCCGGGTGTGTGTGTATTATACTTGCGTATTATTTCGACATCAATCCCCAAGTAGTCAGTTAGCTGTTACTGAATTGCTTTAATTATTGTGTTTGCAGTATCTAATAGTTTAGTAGCCAGTTTACGGGAAAAGCACTGGAATGAAAGTGCTTTTTTTGATAAAGCCAAGGCATCATATTGGGTTCTTATTGTTGTTGGAGTCGTATTTAGTAGGGTTCTTTTGTACTATTCTTATATCAGATACGTGCAGCTGTAGGACAGTAGGAGTCATATTCTTATATCTGAATCGGGGAAGATATGTGTAGTTAAAAGTAGAAGAGATTCTAATTTACCAATATCTCTATTCTCTACGTGTCAGGTTTGTGCAAAAGTCAAAAGTCCTAGGAAACACACACCCTGAGAAGAATAAAAGCTCATCGTTGTTGAGTTTTGGATAGTTGAGACTTGAGAGAGAATTTAAATGTGGGAAAAGCCTCCAGAATGGAATTTATTCTACCCATGCTCAAGTTTTACGCAAGAGCCATCACCCAACCTTGAATAGACTGAAAATAAACTTCTTTACTGGCTTTTGGTTTTTCTTAGGCTTCTGTTTTTGGCAAGGTTTTATAAAATTTAGAAGTTGAACATAAATTACATCAGTAATTCATGTTTGAAGTAACTTTGTTGTCACACTCTTAGAACAAATGTGATATAAGTGCTGAAGCATAAACACAGATTTAAAGTTGTCAATAAAGAAATATATGTATCCCTTTTACCAGAGATCTGTCAGCTCAAAGATTGATTGCAGGAGCGTTCAATTATTGGTTTTTTGGGGTCCACTTCCGAGTAATTAGTCAATAATAGCATATAAGTGCATAGGTGTGGAACTAACAAAATGAAAGTTTGTTTAAGAAAGACTAGCAACTAGAAATTGACTTTGGCAGCTTTAGTTATCAACTCTTAGGAATCTGTGACTTTGGCAGTTTTATGCACAAAAAAAACTTCTTTGTTCTATTTTGGATGCTCTCCTATTTTGCCATATTTTGCCGTGTCTGTAATCTTACTCCCAAATAACTATACATATATTAGTTTATATTTAATCTTCACACATCTGTGACACGGTTGATTGAATGACAAAGTGGAAAAAGAGAACTCTCTTTCCAATGGTTTCCTCTTTTATATTTTGAGCCAGCACCCAGTTCTCCAATATTAACAATTTAGAATGAATTATTCTTCTCCCCGGTCATTTGGGCACAGTGCCAAATCGTTGGCCAATAGCCATGCGAAACATCTACTACCCTTTCCTTGAAGCTCAAAGCTGTCCTCGATGTGAAATCAAGGATTCCTCCTGCATGAGAATTCCTGTAGGCCACATTCCCACGTTTCTTCTCCGTCCTTAGTGTAAACCATATCCCAATCCTTATCTGCTTGTTTGTATTCTTCCAAGACTAAGTTAATGTTATGCTTCCTCGTTCACTTACCAAATAGTCGACAAATTCCTTCTATACCATCTCAACCCTATCATGTCACATTCAAAGAGGGTAATCACTCTCCGTGTTCTGAAATTTTCTTAAAAAATTCCTCCAAAAACTCTCACTGACGTTCCCTGATCTATTTCTTTTCCAGTAAGAGATCTGGAACAAAATGGTTTCACAACCAAAAGCAGGATGTGATATTTTAGAGAAAGAGTTGAGAAAACAGACACGACATAAGAATGCTTTTGTGGTGGTATAT
>Ga0099826_10002234_pt1 | contig 12361 bp, 8 predicted proteins | sample Mtrugardesep15_FD_76830 | JGI IMG/M metagenome (GOLD analysis project Ga0099826, IMG submission 76830) | Root nodule microbial communities of legume samples collected from California, USA - M. trunc garden sep15 | ecosystem: Host-associated > Plants > Roots > Nodule | place: USA: California...
CACAGGCAACATGGGTGGTGCTTCCGATCCAACAATCTTTCGACAAGTCTCAAGGAGGCACTGTCTGCACTTAGGGCATGATGAGTGTGCTTTTAGCCATTTGTCGATGCAACGAACATGGAAACCATGGTTGCATTTAGGCAAAATGCGCACCTTTTCACCCTTAGTGAACTCTGAGAGACATATCTCACACTCTGTATCCAAACCTGGTAGTTTCAACTCAGCTGAATAACTCACGGTTGGGAATGTCTTGAGAGCTTTCTTCTTGATTCCTTGGTTAGCCAATTGAGGTGAAGAGTTGTTGCTCGAACTCGAAGGAGAATCGTTGTTTAGGGCTGCGTTAGAAAACCTTAAAGCACACCTTATGATAGAGTTTAATGCAAGAGAGCAAATAAGAGCACACAATAGAACTGCAAGTATCATCACAACATTTGCATCAAATTCACGAATTCCAAAATATGAGTTAGTTGAATTGTGGTTTTGTGTGAGAACAGGGGAGGTTGTTGGTGATTGATCATCAATTGGATTTTGGAAGAGTAACCTTCTTGAGTGAGATTCTACAAGAAGCTCATGGAGAAGTGGTGAAGTAAAGGAAGTAGAAGCATACATGTTTGTTTTGTTGGGGAATTTGATAAGTTAGTTAATTAGGGCTTGAGGGTTGTTGTTATATAAATATTGTCCTAGCAGGGGACTATATATATAGAGAAGTTAGTATGGTAGAATTGATATGGTATCTGGCTATAATTAAAGTTTGAATTAACTTATTATTAGTATTTGTTGCCTAGTTGCTAGTTAATTTTTTTGTATTTCTTTTTTCCTCCACTGATCACTATGTCTTCCTGTATAATATTTAATTTAATCTGACTTTATAATCAAGTAGGGTCCATTTTAATTCCACAAATCACATTTGCTTGATAAATAAAATCATATATGTTAGATATCTTAGGAGATTGCTGCTGTTTCCCGCTAAACAAAGGACCCAGCAAGCTCATAAAGGAATCGTGAATATATGAGTTGATGCTACACTAATATTTTTTCTATGATTAAAGACTTAAAAGGACTTAATTCAATGTCTCATCCCAACGAGAGAAAGAAATTCGCTCGATTAAGCCCCTCCAATTGCTCACAATTTCAGAAAAAGAACCATATGATGTTACAACCTGATACCATTTTAATCACAGAATTTTTTTGAAGGGTTTATTAAGCAATCGCCAAAGGTTTTTTTGTTTTCTTAGATGCCAAGGTCCTCTTGGTAGTCTTGCAACGCGACAAGTTGAGGAATTATGGCCATTGAATTATTAACTAGTACTATGAACTATGGACTACTTCCACGTTACAAATGTACAAGTGAAAGAAGATAGGAAAATATATTACATATTTTTTCTCTTGATTCCCCTATATGTCAATTGTTTAAGGATATCCTATTAACTAAATATATAGTAACATTATTGAAGTTTTTTTTAGGCGTAAAATTATTGAAGTTGTTGGAGTGCCACATTGTGTCAAGTTATAGGACAGTTGCATAACTTGACAACCTCATCTTATGAAAGTTTTTGGGAGTGAAATCTAAGTCTATTTAAAATTGTATTAGAGACGTGGTAATTTGAGAATTTGACCTAGGATCACGCTAGACATGACGATAGGTATTGGAGTTGTAGTTGCAGTCCCACATTCAGAGATATATTAAGGATCTTAATTCAGAGGATTCAAACTTTGGAGTTCGTAAGCTAGTGGTGCAAAAATAAAATAAAATTCAGGAGGTTATATAAGGATATATTTACATTTTTTTTTTAAGTTAAGGGATTCAATGAACCCCAAACTTTTAAATGTATATATGTGGTTGGACAACCTCATCTTATAAGTAGTTTTAAGGCTTGAGATTTAAGTTCGTCTAACAAAAATCTGATGAAAATAATTTTGATCGATTATTTTATATATTTCGTCTACATGGGAAACACTTTAGAATGAGAACTAATAAATATCATATTAACACCAAATCATGTAATTGTAACAAAATAATTGACATATAGATATCCTTAATAGGTACCTTTGAATTTTTTACTTATTTAAATATTATAAAGAAATATTTTTTAAATTAACTATGCATATACTTTTAAAATTTATGGATCACACCTCATTTTGTTAGATTTACATTTTGAAGTATTGATTGTGAGATTTTCTTTGAAAAAAGTCAATGGCTCCATTTTAAAAATATAAATCCTTCAAAAGAGAAAAATATCTTAAAAATATTTATTCTTCAAAAGAGAAAAATATCTTAGTCTGAAGTAGAATATCTAAAAACTTAAACTAAATAAAGTAAAATTATCATTTAGTATTTAAAATAGCCTGTCTTTTAGAATGGAATTCTACTCGGTACAAATTTCAAACAAATTCCAAATACTGTTTTTTGTTTTTGAAAGAAAATTCCAAATACTGTTGTTACAATGTTTTGTCACACCCCTTTATAGATTGTGAACTTACAAGTGTCATTATTTTGCATTTTGTTTAAGAATGGTGCTACTTTCCCTCAGCATATTCTGAACCATAACGATAGCTGCTTTATTTACACTTGTATTAATATAATTTTTTTTATTGGAGTGATGTACTTTACAGAATAGATTGTGGAAATATAACCAGTGATGTACTTTATATTTATTTTATCCTTTGTAGTAACACTCGTTCACTTTAGTATATTTTAATAAATCCTTTGATAATAAGTGTCGTATTTTCATCAAGTAGATAAAAAACTGAAAAAGAGAATGCGTCATTTCAATACCTAGTCACATATCACAATAATATTAAAATTACAAACTCATTAGTGTGAAGTTATACAGATCAGAAAATAAGCATCATATTCCTACATGTAGTTCATTTATATTTATATTAAATCTGTTTCGTAATCTCGTGTTTGATCTTTCTTCTTAATTTTCAAAATTAAATCATTTACCTTTTGGCTGTGTTGGTTTCTTTTTGTCTCACTGGTCTGGTCTTCGTCTTTAAGGTCCCCCCACTTCATATGGTTGTTTAACTACAAGAAAAATCTATGATTCGCTACGACAAAATGAGAGCTAATTAGTAGCTAATTTCTAGCAAAGTTAGCTACACAATTGTACCAACTTAATTACAAAAGTAGTTGTAGCATGGATTAGGATGGAAATTAGCTAGGAAAATATTCCTGGCTAAGTTGCATCTAATTTTATATATTTCCTAACTATTCGGTAGCGTATCTATTGTTAAACGCTTATTAAAATTGTATTTTTGTATCTACATAGCTTGGGTGTCTTAGAACTATTTCGTAGCAAATGTGGGTGCAAATGCAAGAACCGTGAGTGAGAATACATTGCAGATGACAATACAGAACATCAAATAATTGAAAAATGAGAGTTTCTGCCTCTTTTCTTTGGGGTCAGAGTCGTTAAACTACCTTTTCTCTTTGGGACAACCTTGCTATGGTAAGTAAACTCAACTCTTTTTGTGAAACAAGGCACAATTTCATTTTTGAGAGCATCTCAACTTAAGGTTAGTAGTATTGTAGTATGAGTTTTCTTCTATTTTTGTTTATTTTTGCATTTTCAAATTTTATTTCTTCACATGTTTCTTCTCCTTTGTTTCTCGATAGAAGGATTGCCACTGCACTATACCCATGCTAGTTTAGATGCGTCAACAACTTTGCCTATGCTAATCTATTACATTGTCTATGAACGGTTTGTTGGCAAGATTGTGAGGAGGTAGAAAAATAACTCGAGTGGGATAACTATGCTTCAAAGAAGGAGAATGGGATTTACAATCCATATAATTATATGTCCCACAACGAACTAAGCCAAAAGTTTAGAATTTGACTTCATAGTAAATTCGTTGAATTTCGTTAATGCATCAAATGAGTTGACTCTGAACCGAAAATTAAGTTTGTTAAAAAATTGAGTCGAACTTAAGTTATTTACAGTTTGATTCATAAGTTAACTTGATTATATGTATATGTATGTTTGCGTGCGTGCGTGCGTGCGTGTGAAATTATAAGTACCAATTTCAGTATGCTTTTTTATATTATTGTGTTTGGTTCTTTATAACTTGCTATGTGTTTAGTTTTCTATATTTATTTGGATATTTATGCATGCATAAACTTTGTATTAGTTTGTCCTTTAAACAATACAGAGTATTTTAAATAAAAGATTTAAGGGACTAAATTTGAAGGTGGTGATGTATTGTGACTCAAGTAATTTTTTTTCTCTTTACTGTTTTGGCATAATTTTAATATTTTACATTGTTTTCTAACTTCAATGATACAAAGGCTACTTACTTGGATAAATATCCATCAAAGTCTGCTCCCTTATTTGGTACATCTCCGCTATATATAATTGGAACAATTTTCCTTTTAGGTGAAATGTATTCAAGGAAGTACCCTAATCATGAAGAAAAAATATTAATGTTGGTGATTATCTACGAGCCTTGCATCAATTGCATCCTTGAGATTTCCTGACTTCATCAAATTGTTAATTTATTTGCCCAAACATTCCCGATCCATAAAAAAATTATTATTGGGAAACTTTCCACTTACCAAAACACCAAGAATAACACCAAAACTATATATGTCACTCTTATTACTACTGCATCTGTATTGATTATACTCTAGCGCCATATATCCCAATGTTCCAGAGGCATGATCAACTATTCTATGAGTCTGCGCACCAAACATTATTATTGCAAGTCCAAAATTCGTAATCTTAGCTTCCATATCATTATCAAGAAGAATATTTACAGGCTTGAGATCTCGATGAATTATGCGTGAATTATGGCTCATGTGGATGTATTCTAGGCCTTTCGCGATACCAATTGCAATCTTATACCTTGTTAACCAGTCAAACTCCTTTTCTTCTCTTTCAAAATTTTTCAACATATCGTGCAAACTCTCCCGTTCTTCATGTACTCGTACACCAGGTAATGACAATCAAGTCCATGAATATGAGCCAACAATGGTAGAAAGTTCCAATGTCGAATCAGACAAACCACAGTGATCTCCGAATTAATTTTTTCCAAAATCAACCCATTTGCGTCTATAACCGTGTTAGTTTTTATTTCATGAAGTTTAGAATTTACATTAATTCTTAAATAATTCTCTGGTACTCGATTATATGTGTATGTATGTTTGTGTGCGCACGTGCGTGCGTTCATGTAAAATTACATGTACTAATTTCAGTGTGCTTTTTTATATTATTGTTTTTGGTTCTATATAACTTGCTTTGTGTTTAGTTTTCTATATATTTATTTGGATATTTATGCATGCATAAACTAATACATTAGTGTGTTCTTTAAAGTTGTGATAACTTTTATTTTTAAAATTAAAATTAAAACACCAAAGATATAATTTTACTTTTTTGATAAAAAAAAAGATTTTGAGTTATGTGATTTGTGAAGATAAGCTGAACCTAACAAGTAAAATCAAATACCTCATAAACTTTAAACAAGCCAAACTCGAGCTAAATAAATATCCATCAAAACTTGCTCCCTTAATTGGTACATCTCCGCTATAGATAATTGGATACAATTTTCTTTATAGGTCAAATGTATCCAGGGAAGTACCTTAAACATGAAGCAAAAATATTTCCAATGTTGCAATTATGTGTATATATATATATATATATATATATATATATAGAGAGAGAGAGAGAGAGAGAGAGAGAGAGAGAGAGAGATTATAATAAAATATTCACAAAATCAACCTACAAACCAAATTAAATTATCTTACACAGGAAAAATGAGAACGTTGTGTGACTTTTTATTTTTGAGTAATAGAAGATGAAATAAAGTATGCTATACCCATTTTATAGAAATAATAATTTACCTCATAAATTTTGTTATTTCCTATTTTAACCTTGGTAACAAATTTTTTATCTAAGGTGCTTGCAGCCACAATTATTGCCCAAGGTGAAACATTCACCACAGATGCACGATTTGGATCTGAGTTCCTTGCTTATAGTACAGTTAGTATCCCCTTTTGCATTGCATGGAATGCTCCAATTGATATTCCATCTCTAAAAATATATGTTTTCAGTTGTGTTTCCTCCAATTGTCATGATCACGGTCGTAGAATGAAGATTAGGTTGCTCATATTACTTGTTGCATTTGAAATCAATAGCTTGACATGTGCCTTTCCATTTTCTAGGTGGTGAGCTCAATCCTTCATCTTTGAAACTGAAATATCCTGGCCAAATTCCAGAATCAATGTCACTTTCAGACTGTGCCTTCTCCACAGGTAATGACAAGCCAATAAAATATCACGATCTTGTTGTAAGGAGCTTCTTTTTTCACTGGGAAAGACATACACCACTCCATCATGTTCTACAACACCAATTTTCTTAGTTAACAACTATAGAAATATTAATCAAGGAAGAAAGATAGCTCTTTTTTCAACAGGAAAAGTATCATGTAAACACCAGCCATTTTGTTAGTTTCATCCTCAGTTAATTCCATAACAAAGCCACCAAAACTACGTTTGTAGTGCTTGAGTACATACTTGGGCATTAAGTTGCTGAAGTTGTGAATAGGAAAAAGAGGTAAGATATAGCTAGAATATTCCTGGCTAAATTGCATCTAATTTTTTATTTTTTTTTTTATATTTCGTAGCTATTCAGCAGCTTATCTATAGTTAAAAGGTTATTAAAAGTTAACAAATATAGAAATATTAATCAAGGAATAAAGATAGCTCATTTTTCAATAGGAAAAAAAAATTATGTATACACCAACCATTTTGTTATCTTCATCCTCAGTCAATTCCATAACAAAGCCACCAAAACTACGTTTGTAGTGCTTGAGTACAGACTTGAGCATTTGGTTGCTGAAGTTGTGAATAGAAAAAAGAGGTAAGATAGGGCTAGAATATTCCAATTGCATCTATTTTGTTTATATTTCATAGTTATTCAACAGCTTATCTATAGTTAAAAGCTTATTAAAATTGTATTTTTGTAGCCACATTGCATGCGTGTCTTAGAGCTATTACATAGCAAACGTGCGTGCGAATGCAAGAACCTGAGTGAGAATACACTGCCAGTGACAATACAAAACATCCCGTAATTGAAAAATGATAGTTTATGTATCTTCTCTTTGGGGTCAAAGTCATCCAACTGTTCAACACCCAAAGTCGGCAAACTGCCTATTCTCTTTTTGTGAAACAAGACACGACACTTGATAGAAGGACTGGGGAACTTCACTATAATGCCCGCTAGTTTAGCTGCGTTAGCAACTTTAACTATGCTAATTTATTACTTTGTCAATGGTAAATTTGTTACCAAGATTGTGAGGAGGTAGAAAAATGACTCGAGTGGGATAACCTTGCTTCAAAGAATGAGAGTGGGAGAAATCCATATAATTATATGTCTCATAACAAACTAAGTTAAAAGTTTAGAATTTGACTTCATTGTTAATTCGTTGAATTTTGTTAATGCATCAAATGAGTTGACTTTGAACCGAAAATTAAGTTTGTTAAAAAATTGAGTCGAACTTAATTTATATATAGTTTGATTCATAAGTTGACTCAATTATATGTATATGTATGTTTGTGTGCGCGCATGCATGCGTTTGTGTGAAATTACATGTACTAATAAAATAAGCGTGTTCTTGGAAGAGTCTTTTATGTGAGAAGAATTATTGAAAACTAAACCTTATGCTTGTATGATATTATTAACGGAGAAGTGGGTAATCCAAAATTCGAACCTCGGACCTAGTATATCAATGTCCATAGAGCTACTGAGCTGCACTTGGATGACATATTAACAAATAGTCTCGGTTAAAAAAACTACAAAGCAACAATTTATTCAAATAACTCCTAAAATTAGTTAAAAACCTACAATAGCTAAGATAAATAAAGACATAAAAGATAGTACTAAAAATCTCTGCATGAAGAGTTACAATTATAAAAAAGTAAATCAATTCAGTATTAAAGATAGACATGCTTGTTCCAAATTTGTTATCCATAAAGAACATAACCAAATTTACCTTTGCATTGTTTTCACTGGATTTTGGTAAATATGTTCACGAATTTGAGTTAACTTGATCAATTTGATGATTCGACCCAACAAAAAGTGTTTAATTTAGTTTCTTTTTTGTAGTTTAGGTCGAAGCTGAACCAACCCAATCATATCTAAAATTGTTTGGTTCGAGTAATGGTTTAATAACATCAAAATAGCAAAGTTCGACCTATTATTGAAAGATATAAATTTTAGGGTCTTACATATGCCACCTTTTGATATAAAAAAAACTTGTTGGTTGATACCACGAGTGTAATTTTTACTAAGCTTTAATTTATTTTTTTCCTTTCATTATTCTTTCTTTTCTGACAAACGAAAAATAATAATTGTTCAGCACAAGATATGTATTCTCGGTTCAAAACATCAAATAATTACACCATAAGCTTATTGGAAAAAAATGAATTCAAAACTTTAAATAAAGCTAGTATATTTTTACATTTGAGGTCAAAGTAAAGCAAAGAAAGTTTCTTGCTCAACAATGATGAGCTTATATTTCCCTATAATTACGCTCCAAAGCTTCAGGTTCTAATGGTTGGATCGTTATAATAATTTCTGGCACCGGCAACACAATTGGTTGCACCTGCGACCCACCAATCTTCTGACAAGTTTCAAGAAGACATTGTCTACACTTTGGACATGATGAATGTTCCTTTAGCCATTTGTCAATGCAACGAACATGGAAACCATGGTTGCATTTAGGCAAAATGCGCACCTTTTCACCCTTAGTGAACTCTGAGAGACATATCACACACTCTGTATCCAAATTTGGAAGTCTCAACTCAGTTGAGTAGCTCACTGTGGGAAATGTCTTGAGAGCTTTCTTCTTGATTCCTTTGTTGACCGATTGAGGCGAAGGATTGCTATTCGAACTAGAAGAGTTATTGTTGATCGCTACGTTTGAAAACCTTAGGGCACACCTAATACTGGAGTTTAATGCCAGTATGCAAATAAAAGCACATAATATGACGGCAAGTATCATCACAACTTTTGAATCAAATTCACGAGCTCCGAAATATGAGTCTGTTGAATTATGGTTTTTTGTGGAAACAGGGGAGTTGGTTAGTGATTGATGATCAACTGGGTTTTGAATGAGTAACCTTCTTGTGTGTGATTCCACAAGAAGCTCATTGAATAGTTGTGAAGTAAAGGAAGTAGAAGCATACATGTTTTTTCTTTGAGGAAAGTAATTGATGAGTTAGTTAATTAGAGTTTGAGTTGTTGGTATGTATCATAGATGGGGGATTATTTATAGGGAAGTTATACTCCTATGGTAGGATATGGTATCTTGCTTTATTAAAAGTTTGAATTTAACTATTGCTATAATTTGGTACTTAGACCCTAGTTGTTTATTACTTAAATTAAATTAGTTGCTATATGAATGCATTACATTTTTAACTCTTATCTTAAAAATTGTCCTGATGCTGCACCATCCTCGTACATGATACTATATGTGTATAATATATTATAGTTGCCCACTTGCCTAGCTATACCGTATTATAATATGTTTGGATCCGAAACAAATTAAATCTCTTTTGCCATATGAAATATTTGTTTTATTACAATTACAATCTTTATGCAAGTGGTTAGATTGCAATTAGTATTTAGTGTAAGAAGTCGTGATTCCTAACTAAAGCATGGTATTGTAAATGACAACAATTGATCAAATTGGCAAAATGTTTAAGCTAAATTTGATCTGCAATCTAATATAATCTAATTTAATTATCTAAAATACTAGTTTTCTACAGCTGTGCTTTTATAGGGAAAGTGCTTGTGGAAAAATTTTTGGTTGCCCTTTTTTTTAATTATTATTGATTTGCTTAGGTTCTTGGCTTGATTATAACAATGGATTAGCGCACACAGTGATTAGTAACCGCGGAAGACAAGAAAATTTATACTATGGTCTTTTTTTTGGTTTTGTTGAAAGATTTATACTAAGGTCTTGGTTTATAAGTTATCATGATTTTATTTACGTGACAAATATTAGTAGGTTAATGGTTATGTTAACACTTTTTTTCTCTGCCGAGATTTAAACCCACAACCAAGTGATATTATATATTTCTCTTTAAAAACAATGCTTATGTGGCAGTGATACAAAAAATACTACTACTTGGATGTATCTTGATTTGTTGGATATCACTAGTGTTATTGATTCCTTGCACCTACATCCTGCGAGTGATGATAAGAGAGAAATTAAGAGAAAGGTGGATACACACGACAAAGGTTATAGTTGAACAACTAGTTACATATAACTACAACTATGCATAACAACATATCTACAAGTTGTCTTATAATGATGAATTTTTTTGATCAACATGCATATGTTATGTCTTCATATAGGATTTCACTTATCGAATTTGTTTTTTTAGGAGAAAGGATTCACTTATAGATATATAGGATGTTGGTTTAATTATTATGTCTTTAAATTATTTGTAGATACCTCTTGGCAACACTTAATTCTTTGCTAAAAGCGTTGTCATAGCCTACCTTTTAAGTTGACAGTGTCTTCTTTAGAGGTTGTTGAGAGCCAGAAGATGCCACGGCACCCAAAAATGTATATATTTTTAAATATACTACTACCCAAAACGACGCCGTTTTAGGGTTTATATACGAGTACAACTCTGCTCTGCAAAGAATGGAAGAAGGCTTGAGTTGAGAAACTTTCCTTGTTGATTAGTGTCAAATTTACCTGTTTTTCGATATATTTATAAGGCATTTTTAAATTTGAATGGATAGAAAACAAAGAAATCCCCAAATTTAATGTACATATTTAGAATTTAGGTTTTATTATAAATATAGTTACTTTTACATCTTCCTTGTTATATAGATTTTGAAGAGCATAGAGCCAGAGAAATCAAGAAAACTGGACTGTAAGCAAATGACTAAGTGGCTAGCCACAAATAATTTAGGAATAAAACAAGGTAAAATCACTAAACGACCAAATCAATTTGCTTAGCCAATCAAGGTGATTTAGTGACTCTCTAGAGAAAAATTGAATTTACTTCATGGCGAAGCAAAGTCAAATCGCTTGAGCAACAAAGCACTAAGCAATTTCCCACTAACACATAAATCATAAATAGTAGCTCAACTCATTTTGCATAGGATCTTTTTGACATTTTTACAGAGAAATACAAAGAGAAACGCAAGGGAGCACGAAGACAACAAGGTAGAAGGCAATCAACTTGGATGTTATCTTCAAATGTTGGGGCTAAATGTCGTTAACTATGAATCTTTTGTATAATTTTTGATCTGGAGATTATATATATATATTCTTTTAATTCATGACAACAATGTTTTATTCTTTTCCGAAATGTTTATTTTTAATAGACGACTCATGAAAAATGATCCTTTGATTCAACTAGTTTTGAAATAGAAGATCTAAAATAATTCATTTGTGGATGGTAATTGTTAGGAGTAGGGCTAGGTTTATAGTTGCAAACCACTGTCGGATATTAATGCTATCATATAGGTTAACTGAGCGAGGAATCAAAAGTTAATTGATACAATAAATCTCTTGTCGTTTGTCGGGAACGAAAATGTACGAAGAGCGACAAATAAATATTATACCTATGGATATTTGAATGTATATAATCGATGTCAAGTATACACTAAATTAGTTAATGTAGTCTAATCTCAACAAGTTTAATTCTCTATCAATGTTACCACTTTTTATCACATTTGTTTATGCACGATTAAACGTACCAAAACCCTAAGATATACTGCAAGTATCTGTCGATACTATAATTAGAAATACTTTGGTGCCACTACTTATGATCACATACACATGTGTGATGTGTATGTGGCTAGAATGTTTTACATTTCACTTCATTCAAGTAATAAAATGATTTGGCCTATACAAAAGTTTAAATATTGAAAATATTTCTATCAAAGTCACTGATAAGGACATGCACTTTAAATTTAAATAATCTACAGCAATCCCTTTATTATTATCTCAAACTTTACCATGAATCCCTCACTTGGATTATAATTTACATAAAATCAGTTGATTTGAAATCTATAAAATTAAATTTTTTGAAGGCATTTTTATATCATCGGTTCAAATAATTACTTCCTGCAGAATGTTGTTGAAAAATAATTTTACTCATAATTTTAACTAATGTATTTTTACCTTTAGGGTCAAACTAAAGCAACTAAAAATTTCAAACAATAACGAACATTTATCTGCTTTCTTCCCTATAGTTACATTCAAAAGCTTCATCGTCTAGTGGCTGAATCCTAATAATAGTTTCCGGCACAGGCAACATGGGTGGTGCTTCCGATCCAACAATCTTTCGACAAGTCTCAAGGAGGCACTGTCTGCACTTAGGGCATGATGAGTGTGC